>Ga0068714_10001676_pt1 | contig 31194 bp, 27 predicted proteins | sample MTBNYHSulfiMetaG_FD_62988 | JGI IMG/M metagenome (GOLD analysis project Ga0068714, IMG submission 62988) | Enrichment culture microbial communities from rom New York Harbor, USA that are MTBE-degrading - MTBE-NYH (New York Harbor Sulfidogenic)... | ecosystem: Environmental > Aquatic > Marine >...
TCCACATGATTCAATACCATTAGTCTCTTCTGTTCCTTCTTGTTCAATGTCACCATTCCTTCCATGGTGACATTTTCCCTGAACAATTAAGTGGTGACAAAATTGTAGAACATTAACACTTGCAAAATGTGACTTCTATTAAGTGTCTCTGATATCATAAAATTGAAGTAAATATTCCCCCATGGATTAATGTATGGAACTATCACGTCGTGATTTTATTAAAAACGTGCTGCTACTGGGGTCAGGGGCAGTCATGGCGGGTACTCTGACCTCGCTGGCTGCCTGTGATAATGATGAAGCCACTCCTCTTCCTGAACTACCCCCAACTTCAAAGTCCGAATCAGCACAACAGCCTGCGGCGATTCCTTATCCTCCGGACAAAGCTTACCTGGCCGTAGCCCGTGGCCAGAATCCCGAGTTAATAGTTCGAGCGGCAATTGAGGCTTTGGGCGGCATTGAGCGCTTTGTGAAAAAGGGCAATGAGGTCATCATCAAGCCTAATATTTGTGTTGCTTATCACACCTATGAATATGCGGCTACCACCAATCCCGAGGTAATCGGTACCCTGGTGAGGCTATGTATAGAAGCAGGAGCAAATCGCATCCGGGTAATGGACCAGCCTTTCGGCGGCACAGCCGAGCAGGCATACGAGCGAAGCGGCATAGCTAAAGCGGTAAAGGAAGCTGGCGCCGAAATGGAAGTGATGAGCGCCATGAAGTTCAGGGAAACTGCCATTCCTGATGGACAAGATATTACGAAATGGCCGGTCTACACAGACGCACTTGACACAGATGTGCTGATAAATGTGCCGATTGCCAAACACCATAGCCTGGGCAGACTGACACTGGGCATGAAAAATCTCATGGGACTTATCCGGGACCGCAGCCAGTTTCATTTCAACCTGGGCCAGCGCGTAGCCGACCTCACCAGCCTGCTGCGTCCGCAACTGACGGTTGTGGATGCCATTCGTATTCTTACCAATCACGGCCCCAGCGGCGGTAACCTGGATGACGTGAAACTAATGAATACCGTTATTGCCAGCCACGATATCGTCGCCGCCGATTCTTATGCCGCTACGCTGTTCGGGCTAACCGCCGACGACATACCTGCGATACGCGCTGCCGTGCAGATGGGTCTGGGTACAACCAACCTGAAAAGCGTGAAGGTTGAAGAAATCAGCCTTTAGAAGAGATAATCGTGTCGACTGAATCTACGCCGAAAAAGAGACAAATCACACCAAAAAAATGGAGATGGACACGCCGGAGCGTGCAGACGCTGTTCCTGCTGGCATTTCTCTACCTGCTTTTGGATACAACGCAGGGTACCACCGGTCATTTACCGAACGACCTCTTTTTCCATCTTGACCCTCTTACCGGAATAACATCCATGCTGGCCAGCCGTAGCTGGATAGCCCCTATGGCGCTCGGAGCCGTCACCCTTGTTCTGGCAATAGCCACCGGACGCGCCTGGTGCGGCTGGGTCTGCCCGATGGGTACAGTCCTCGACTGGACACCGTCACGTCGGCAACGCCAGAATCCAGGTATATCTCCCAGGTGGAGTAAAGTCAAGTACTTCCTGTTCTTTGCCGTCATCATCGGCGCCGCACTGGGCAGTCTGACGCTGATCATGCTGGACCCGATAACATTACTATTCCGTACCATAGCCAGCGTTATTTTACCCGGCCTGAACTGGGCAATCTACGGAGCGGAATCCTGGCTTTACGGCTTCGGAGCGCTACGTCCGGCTGTAGAATGGGTTGACGGCGCTTTACGCGGCTGGTTATTAAATGACCAGCCCTATTATTTGCCAAATATGGTGCTGCTGGCGGTCTTTGTGGCTGTCCTGGGCTTTAACGCCGTGCGCTCGCGTTTCTGGTGCCGGTACATATGTCCCCTGGGCGGGTTGCTGGGTCTGGTTTCAAAGATCGCACTCATCCAGCACAGGGTCGACACTGAGAAATGCATATCCTGCCGCAAATGCTCTACACTCTGCCCGACAGGCGCAATTCAACCTGAAAACAAGTTCACCGCGGATATAGCTGAATGCACCGCCTCTCTCAACTGCCTGGAAGCCTGCCCGACTAAAGCCATCTCCTTCGGGAAGGAAAGAAAAGCCGTGCAGTCGCAAGATACTTCACGCCGCTGGTTATTATACTCCCTGGGGGCGGCAATTGTGGTGGCCGCCTTTTTACGCTTCGTACCCACCATTGCCAGAACAGCGCAAAGATCGGTCACAGACCACCCGGAAGCAGCGAAGAAAGCCTGTATAACCAGTGTATCCGCTGCGGCGAGTGCCTGAAGGTCTGCCCGACTGGAGTTATCCAGCCGAGCCAAGCAAGCAGCCATGTAAAGCTCTGGACACCATCTCTAATAACACGCCTGGGTTATTGTGATTACTCCTGCAACTCGTGCGGCATAATCTGTCCTACCAGCGCTATCGCCAACCTGACGCTGGAGGAAAAAAGGAAGGCAGTGATAGGAGTGGCCAGAATCGACCAGACCAGGTGCATTACCTGGGTGGAAGGCCGTGACTGCATAGTCTGTGAAGAGATGTGTCCCGTTCCGGAAAAGGCGATTAGACTGGGAGGCGAAGGACAAGGACCCGGGTCGGGCAAGGGACGTCACCCGCACGTGATAGAGGAGCTATGTATCGGATGCGGCATCTGCGAGCACCAGTGCCCTGTTGCTGGTGAATCTGCGATACGCGTTTATCCACCTGCTACTACGACCTGAAAATTTTGGGTTAACTCACCGTGAATGATTTTGCCATCTGTAATTGTCATCAGGCTACGAAGGTCCTTAATATCATACGGCTCAACTTTTAGAATGTCTGCTTTCATTGAGTCCAAGTTAATGCAGGAATTCCTATTCGCTTAATGGCTTGATCTCCACAAATGAAGTGCAGTTGCTAACATCCAGGCTCCCGTTTGCCAACATACCTCCAGCATTTCGTGCCTGAGCTGGCTTCGGCGATAGGGACACCCTGGTTGATATGAACCTCGGCTTCCCTCAGCTTGTTGATGATCAGAAAATCGCTATGATTATAATTATCACAATAACCCAGGATATTTCTATTCACCGATCATGTTTTAATAATCCTTTCAAATTGTTTATTTCTCTACTCTTCTTTATTATCTCCAGATATCTACGACTCCCTTCGCGTAGTGTTCGCGCTTGAGTGCTATAGTCGACATGATAGAGTCCGAATCGCTTCTCGAACCCATGCGCCCACTCGAAGTTATCTATTAATGACCAGTAAAAATAGCCCTTTATATTTGTTCCCTCGGCAATCGCCTTGTTCAAAACCAGTAAATGGTCTTCGATGAACTTTGCTCTCTTAGTATCGCTATCATCAGCAATACCGTTCTCTGTGATATAGACTGGTTTGGTAGTGTAGCGATTTATCAGCTTTAGTGCACGGTATAAACCCTCTGGGTAAATCTCCCATCCCATGTCTGTTAACTTTTCCGGCGAACTTTGTGTAAGCTCGACAAACTGCTGATTGCTGAACGGTTTGAACCGACGGTAAAGGCGTGTGTAGTAATTCAGACCAATAAAGTCGAATGCTTCCTTCATGCCGCTTGTGTATGTTTCGCTGGCCATGCCAGGTATTGAGAAATTGAAAAGGCCGTCCGCAAGGTATATGAAATGTGATTCATTCAGATTTTTGTTGAGCAGGTGGGCGACTATAACATCCAGCAGGTTCCACCTGTTGGGAGGGTCGAAGATAAACACGGCAACAACAAGCCCGACCTGAGTTTGCGCCTCGATACTCTTGATTATCGTATAAGCTGCCGTGTGAGACCGCAGCAAGTTGCGAAAGACTGTTGCCGTTTTCTGAGGGTTTTTTACGGCTGGAGGAAAATCTGCTGTGAAGTACCCGTTGACGGCATAAATGGATGGTTCGTTTATTGTGCACCACAATTTAACCTTGGGTCCCAGGCGACTGACAACACGTTCAACAAATCGCGCAAATATATCAGGGGAATTCTCCTGGAGAAACGCTCCCTGTTCTTCAAACCATACAGGGTTGGTGAAGTGATGCAAAGTAACCATCGGCTCAATGCCATTCGCCAGCAGTTCGTCCACGACCTGCTCGTAGCGGTCGAGTGCTGCCTCATCAAACTCTCCCTGCTCAGGCTCAATCTTGCTCCATTCGACTGAGAAGCGATAAGCGTTAAGGGAGAGTGCTTTCATAAGCTGAATGTCTTCTTTGTAGCGATGCCAGTGGTCACATGCAATTCCGGCTTTCTGGTGGTTTAAAATCCTGGGCTGACCGTGTTCATCAACGGCTGATTCGAATTGAGACCAGTTGTTGTTTGTGCAGTTACCTTCCACCTGATGGGCTGCGGTAGCACTTCCCCAGAGGAAATCTTTATCAAAGTGCCATGAGTCGCCTTTGAGCTTGTCAAAATCCAGACGCAGATTAGATTTGCGGTCTATGAACCAGAGTAGTGCTCCGAAATATATTACGACGAGTATCAGCATTATAAGAAGCAGTATATTCAAGTTCCTGCCTTACCTTCTTGCGGTATCAGTCCTTCTCCAGTTCATCGGCGCGCTCGGCCATCTGTAATCGAAGTTTGACAGAATCACGCGGGTATGACCAGTAAAACAGACTGAAGAGAATAGCACAGATAATCCAGGGGAAGGGCACTGTCCACAGCAGGGCTTTTGTTAAACCAATCCGATCTGCAATTACACCGGCAACAACCGCAACCAAAGCAGCAAATCCAATTTCAACGAATGTAACCACAGAAAACATCATGCTGCGAAGTTCTGGGAGTGTGACACCTTGCATCATCGGCTCTTTAGCTCCTTTGCCAGCCCAGCTGATAAACAGGGCAGTAATAAAACATAGCACTACTACTGCTTCGAGTGACCAATTTCCTGTTTGGGTGAAAAGGATATAGGTTAACGGTATACCACTGATGACGGAGACCTGTCCAATGAAAGCACGACCGTACTTTGGATTGAGCTTCTCAGCCTTGTCACCCAGGTACCCACCTAAAATATTTGAAATCACCGTCCCAATCACTATCCCGGCAAATGCGATGGTAGCGCTCTGCTCACTCCACCCACGCTCGTTGACAAACCAAGTAATCAAGAACTGACCAAGAATTACCCAGGGCATCGTGCCAACAGTGCCCTGGGCTATCGCTACCCAGATAGTAGGGATCTTGAGAATTTTCGGGATGTCTTTAATACGAATAGCGTATTGAGCGGCGTCCTTTTCAGTTATCTTACCGGCAAGCTCCGGCTCGGCAGCTCCACGTACCGGCTCATCAACCAGCCACCAGACCAGCAGGCCAGAAATCACGCTTAGCGAACCCAGCAGGAGAAATCCCCACCGCCACAACTCAGGCGTTGCCAGCATACCCAGCCCTATTGTGAAAATTACGATACCAAATACCCCGATACCTTCCAGAGTGCCAAGAGCGCGCCCCCGTTTATCAGGTGGATAAGCATCGGATACTATAGAAAATGCGGCTGGCATAAGACAGCCAAGTCCAATACCAGAAATGGCTCGAATGACCAATAATTGACCAAAGTCTTGCGTAAGTCCACAAAAAAGTGTCCAGAGTCCCCAGATGCCAGTACCAAAGATGATGACTTTTTTCCGGGAATACTTATCAGCCGCATACCCCCATGCAGGTGCTGTTACCGACTGCAATACATAGCGGATAGTACCAAGTGTGCCAAGATTGGCATAACTCAACCCCCAGACCTTCTGTAATGTGGGAAACAATACCGAGATTGCCTGCACCTCACCCTGGTCTATAAAACGGCCGATGGCGAGAGCCAGCATAGTTCGCCAGTTTTTCTTGACTTTGGTTTTCGGGAGAGGAATAGATGTCATGAATCTTCCTCATTATACGGGTACGATATTAACAAAACAAGCATGATACAGCGATATTATGGTTAGTTTAACAGGATTAAAGCAAAATTATTCATCCTTCCTGGTAAATATGGGAAGCATGTCTAATGGTGCCGGATATTTCCCCAGCACTGTTGAACCCGCAAACAGCTCACCACTCCAATAATCCTGCCAGGTTCCAGGCGGCAAGTAAATATCTCTATCCTGCTTTCCTTTATGCAATACCGGCGCGACAAGTAATTTGTCTCCAACCAAGAACTGGTCATCGCAAACCAGGACGCGCTGGTCATGTGGAGCCAACCAGAATACTGGCCTTATGATTGGCTCGCCTGTCCTGGTCACTCCTTGAGCTAATTGCTCAAACAACGGGGTGAATTCCAGGTGAAGGTTGGTATACTTACGGCAGATTTCAGCACATCGATTGCCAAAATCCCAAGGTTTAATACTGAACTGCATTACTGGCATGAGGGTATTCAACTGCGTCCAGCGGATCATCAATTCTGCCGTTGGCCAGCCAAAAATTTGAAGCTTCTGAATAAAGGATGGCACGTCAGAGACACTGATGGATACATCTTCGTCTTCTGATGAACCACGTTTGTACCTCTCCATAATCGGTATAATAAATCTGGTGATGAGGAAGTTTAGAAAACGATTTTCCGGGAATGTGAAATATCCATTCCCGCCAATCATGTCCGGGAAGGTGAAAGGATAGCCTGTAAGTGATAGGGATAAGGTGGCTGGTATAATCGACCGAAGACCGTTGGCATGCGTCCAGGTGCTCCATAAGTCCCACAACCTGAATAAGATTGGACTGGTTTGATTGAACCACCCGGTACGCACCTCACAGAACGAAAAATTTTCGGTCACCCATTCGACGTAATGATGCGAGTATTCATTTCTGGATTTTACCATCTGATGCAATACCGCATCAGATGGTAAATGAGATGCTTCTCCACCATCAAACTTGAATCCATCCAGACCGACCGCATCCTGTAACTTGCAGAGACGCCTGGCGAACCATCTCATTGCATCTGGATTAGTTGCGTCCAGGAGATATGCCTGTCCCTGCCACCACTTAACAGGATACGGTGATCCACTCTTCTGCCGAACCACATAGCCTTTTGTAACAGCTTCCTCAGCAGCCATGGCACGCTTATGAATAAATGGCATAACCCAGACTGTTACCTTAAATCCCATGGCATGTAGCTCGTTGAGCATACCCTTGGCATCAGGAAAACGCTCCCGGTCAAATTCCAGATCGCCGTAATGGCTCTGCCAGCGGTCATCTATCTCTAGCACATGGTAGGGGAAGCCATTTGTCACAATCTCGCGGGCAAAATCCAGAACTTTGTTTTGATTAATCTTGTCCTTGTAATGAGCCCAGGTGGTCCACACGGGAGCGCCAAAAAATGATAAGGGGGGCGTCTCTTTAGGGAATCCAACTTCATTAACCAGAGCTTTGTGCGCTGAAATGACATCATCCTCGAAGTAAATAACAAGGTTCATATCGTCACCAATCAAAGTTAGATGCTGGTCCCCCTGTCCACTAGTGTCAATACGTGGTAGATACTTGAATGGTATTTCGTCACCCAATGATTTTTCCCTGCGTATCAACAAATGCTCAGGCGGTTGATTAATGCCGACCTGTACAGGAGTGCGTGCCAGAAGCAATACTCCTCTATCGTTCATCCACGCAGGAGTCATAAGATTGGATAGCCCCGTTACCCCCAAATCGGAGGTAATAAATTCACTTACCGGCAACATGATTTCGTTTAGTAATAGACGTTGATGCACTAACTCCCCAAGGCCATACCAGTACCCTTCCATAAGGAAGCAGTTTTTAACATTTTCCCCTTCCCAGCGAAGAGAAAGGCCTTTATCCCGGAAAATAATACTCAGGATTGCCTGGTCACAAATGACTTCGAGGAAGCTTTTACTTTCTTTAACGTCTACGACGTTATAAGAAGTTGATAAACTCAGTATGTCCTTTGAACCACGTAAGAAAGTAATCCGAAAAGACTCTTTCTCTATCCTGTAACCTGTTCCTGAATTTGATATCATGGTTAGCTCTGTTTCTCGAAGATAATTCCTTCGAATGGTCTCAGACTGAAAGCTACGTTTGATGAGTCTATGTCTAACGTCACTCTATCAACCAGGGTGGAAAACAGCAGTGCAGGTTTCTCGACAGGACATTCTAATTTTAGAATATCTCTGGAAAAATTGAGATAAATTAAAACGTTTTGCTTTTCGTGTATTCTACGATACGCCAGGCATTTGCTCTTGAGAGCGCCCAGTTCTATTAATTCAAGCGAACCGGATTGCAGTGCCATATTCTCTTTACGGAGTTTCAGCAATCTCCTGTAGCAGTTTAGAATTGACTCCGGGTCTTCTCTTTCTCTGGCAACATTTATTTCTTTATAAGTATCTGACACTTTCAACCAGGTTTCAGCGTCAGGATTGGTAGAGAATCCTGCGGTTGGTCCATCGCTCCATTGCATTGGCGTACGACAGCCATCACGCGTCAGGGAAAGTCCCAACCATTTACACAGGAAGTCAGGCACCCAGCTATATTTACGGCCAATAGGGTCCTGACTGGTGCTGAGTGGAAATCCCGCATTAGGCATTCCTATCTCTTCTCCATAGTAAATTATCGGGACACCACGCAGTGTTAATTGCATTGTTGCGGCGATTTTTGCTTTGTCACGATTATTCTTCAGGCGGCTGATAAACCTTACTCTGTCGTGATTGCTGAAAACGTATGTTGGACTGAGAGGTGGCGGTATCGCCTTTTCGATTCTGCTTATTATCTCAGCATATTTGTCAGGCCTGAAAGGGGTTGAAGTAAACTCGAACAGAGAGACTAATTGCAGCCCATTATTCTCGGAACCGTAATATCTACTCACCTCTTCTATGCAGCCGAATACTTCTCCCAGGAGAAATCTCTCAGGCTGGTATTCGTCCACTATTCCTCTGAGTTCCATGGCAAAATTATATGTTTCTGGTAGATTCAAGTCATACTTATGTGCTGTGAACAGGCTGGCGGTTGTTTTGTCGGAGGGTAATAAAGCCCAGCTGAAAGAATCATCCCTTAACTGCTCATCCTCATATATTGCATAGAGTATGTCGAGCCGAAAGCCGTCCACTCCTTTATCCAACCAGAACCGTATAATATTGAACATCGCCTCTTTAACATCGGGGTTTCGATAGTTCAAATCGGGCTGAAAAGGTAAAAAGTGAAAGTAAACCCACTGGTCAGTATTTTTGAAGTAACACCATGCCGAGCCCCCTGGAATTGCTTTCCAGTTGTTTGGCGGTGCCTTACCTCCCGGCTTCTTACCATCCCGCCAGATATACCAGTCTCTGTTGGGGTTATCTTTACTGGATGCAGATTCCTTGAACCACGGATGTTTAATTGACGTATGATTCAATGGTAAATCCAGTATCATTTTCAAATCTCTGGTGTGCATTTCTTTAATAAGTTCCTCGAAATCCGCCATTGTCCCGTATTCTGGAGAGATATCACAGTAATCGGAGACATCGTAACCGTAGTCACACTGAGGAGACTTAAAAAAGGGGCTAAACCAGATAGCGTTGATTCCTAATTCCTGCAGGTAGTCTAACTCTCCAATAACCCCTTGAAGGTCCCCAATCCCGTCTCCATTACTATCCTTAAAAGAACGGGGATAAATTTGATAAATTACCAAATCATCCATTGTCCTGCCACCAGAAAAGGGTACCGCCTTTTAAGTCAGGGTTACCGGCATTTGAGCAGCATCACACTACCTTTGAATTAGAGTGTCTCCTCACCGTTTTTGGCCCTTATCAAACCGGATTGCGCTTCAAAGCCCCAGGCTGTCAGCCACGCCTGCCAGTCCGTACTTCTCAAGGGTCTCACGCGTTGGCATCCCTGTCTCAAGATCCCACCCCATCAGCCGATAGTAGTCATCCTTCATCTTTTCGAGTTCGGCTTCCGTGACGTTGATTTCCGGCATCAGCTTGCCACCAGGCCTAAGTCGACCATAGTAAGCCTTTGAGACTTTGTCGTCACGGCGAGTAAGGCCGCATTTGCCCACGAACGCTCGTTCCAGGTGATGCATCCTCCTAGCAGCCTCGTTCAAGATGTCAACATCAACCGCAGTTCCCAGCCCTAAGGTCATAAAGTCAGCAATTACCTGCATATCGACTGGCAGCCCGATGAAGGGGGTCATCCATGTGCAGACACCAGTCATATCGGCGATGTCGGTACGCTCTTCCTCATGGCGGACGAGGGCTGCCTTACCATCGACAATTCTGGGATCGGCTGCTTCTCTCATTCCTACTTCCTTCTCAGCCCTATCCTTATATCTCTGGATAACTTCTTCAAAGGAGGCTTCGTCTTTTGCCTGGATATATCGTCTGGCGGAAACAGCGTCTGGAAAAGGCTGTACCTGTGCGTCCTCACCAATTGGAGACACGGCGGCCGCCAGCACGATAGTCTTGAGTGGCGCCATGTGCATGTCCGCAGGATTACCCTTGGCTACCAGAAGGTGCTCTTCAGCCCCCCGTCCAATCTTTTTGGCCGCCGCAGGCAGGCCGTTGGCCAGCAGGTCTCCAATCCCTTCACGATAGCTTATCTTTCTGGCCATGGGAATGATGGCTTCCGGGCTACCCCATTCCATAGCTATACCATCGGTGTCCTGAGAGGTAATTATTCCATTTTCGTACAGCTTCATGAGCCAGGCAAGGGTATTGGCCAGTGAACGGGAGTCAAGTCCGTATCGCTGGCACTCTGTGAACACCCTCCAGAAGACCATCAGGTCTGGATTTTTCAGGTCCCAGGTCAGGTCGCCGTATGGGCTGCACTTGCCCGCACCCGAACCCACTCCGGATATGTTGTAGGAATCGAAGCAGGCCACCGGGCAGGCAAAACATCCCACCCTCCTGTAAAGGTACTTGTCCAGAAACTCCGCTTCGCAAATATCTTCACCCCCCTCCCAGGTACTACCCAAGAGTTCATACACATTTCTCATCTCTCTATCGTGGATTCGGGTCAGCCCTGCCTCATGCAGGGAGGCATACATCCTGTTCTGTCTGAACAAATCGAGCAGGCTTTTACATCGCTCAAGAAACTCATGGGGCCGGGCAACTGCTATCCCCCTCGTTCCACGAACAGCGATAGCCTTTAGATTCTTCGAGCCCATGACCGCCCCTAGCCCTGTTCGGGCGGCGGCATTGCCTGTTCCTGACATGACAGAAGCATATACTACTCGCCTCTCACCAGCCGGTCCGATGCAGACCACCTGGGCCTTAGTGTCCTTGAGGTCTTCCCTGACCATAAAGGGTGTCTCATAGGTGTCATGTCCCCAGATAGCGGAAGCATCTCTTATCTCCACCTGGTCGTCTCTAATATACAGGTAGGCTGGCTTCTCAGCCTTCCCTTCGATAACCAGGTTATCATAGCCAGCGAACTTCAATTCAGCGCCCAGATACCCTCCCATACCGGAATTGCCGAAAGCCCCGGTTACGGGCGACTTGGCCATGACATCTATCCGGCACGCCCCCGGAAACGGTGTCCCCACCAGGGACCCAATGCCAAAGAGCAGAAGATTCTCCGCATCAAAGGGCCTAGTTGCTTGCTCCACGCCATCAAAGAGAAGCTTGAGGTTTATTCCTTTCCCACCTATGAACCTGTCAACATATGGGGCAACCGGCTCGCGGGTTACCTTCCGATCGGTCAGGTTGACCCTGAGAATCTGTCCCGCACGCAGGTATTCCATTATCGTCCTCCTTTCTCTGGCATACTTCCCTATAGAACTTCTTCTTTCAAAATTCTGGCGAGTCTTTCTACTCTATCCTTTCCATCTGCTCCTCCATTGCTTCCGAGTGTCAGACAATAAGAATGACACAGTTCAACACACTGCGGCTGCCCCCCACAAAGATCACATTTGACGGCAATGAGTGAAATACTGTCCAGGAATATACATCCTGCCGGGCAAGCCTCGACACAATCCCCACAACCAGAACAGCTTTCCCTGTCAACAACTATGGTACCCCGCATGTTCTCCCGGAAAAGCGCCCCGGTACTACATACCTCAAGGCAGGGTGCTTCCTCACATTGCTGGCAAACAACAGGCAAACATAATACCAGCCCGTTTTTCTCTTTCCTTGTCACGCGGATAGCTGATTTCTCCGGGTTACACTCGCCAAAATGATGAAGCGAGCATGCCACCTCACATTCTCTACATCCGGTGCATCGCTCATGCTCCACAGCAATGAATTGAGACATGGCCATCCCCCTTTCCGTAGTTGGTTAATGCCAATTGTAAATCAGACCGCCAGCGATGGCAAGGACGTTCTAAAGCTCCAAATAACGAAAACGGCGCTGTACTAAAGGCGTCCTCAAGAACCAACGAGAGCCATCGACCTTCCAAGAAAAGCAGAAGCCGTATATAGCTTTTTCCAACCGCCTCGTCCCTCAAGAGCATCTCCTCCGGCAAATCGGCTGATGGACATGATAACCTATGGCAAGCGGCAAGGAGATATTAGTATATAGATATTAAAAGTTTCGACAGTTCGGAAAAGATACCTGTAAAGGAGTAAGAGATGAGCAAATCCACGGAAATGATTGTAGAGACTGACTCGGGAAAGATTGAAGGCTATCAAAACCGCGGCTTGTACGTTTTCAAAGGTGTACCTTACGCTGCTCCGCCGGTCGGTGAGCAACGGTGGCTACCATCGAAGGCAGTCGAGCCATGGAGTGGCGTGCGCCAGGCACAGTCTGCCGCTGCCATTGCACCTCAAATATTGTCTCCAGAGGGTGTCTTCAACCAGCAGCCCACAAAAGAACCTCAGAGCGAAGATTGCCTGTATCTGAATGTGTGGACTCCCGGTCTGGATGATGCACGCCGGCCTGTCCTGTTCTGGATTCACGGAGGCGGCTTCCAAGGTGGCTCGGGTTCACATGCGGGCTACAAAGGAAGCAGACTGTCGGTGCGTGGTGACGTTGTCGTCGTGACAACTAACTACCGATTAGGGTCACTCGGCTTTCTGAACTTAAACGAAATCACAGGAGGCAGGATTCCGGCCACGGGGAATGAAGGCCTGCTGGATCAGATCGCGGCCCTGAAGTGGTTGCGCAGTAATATCAGAGCCTTCGGCGGTAACCCCGAGAACGTGGCTATCTTCGGTGAGTCGGCGGGGGCCATGAGCGTCGGTTGCTTGCTGGCTGTGCCGCAGGCAAAAGGTCTCTTCCACAAGGCAATTCTTCAGAGCGGTGCTGCCAGTAGTACCTTACCACTCAGTAGCGCGGTACAGGTCGCCGAGCAGTTCCTCAACAAACTGGGTCTGGGGCCAACCGACGCTGATGCTCTGCGTTCACTGCCTGTGGAGCGATTGCTAGCCGCCCAGCAGGAGCTGGCACCCAGACCGGTGATCGACGGCGCAGTACTACATGCAAGCCCAATCGATGCCATAAAGAATGGTTCCGCAAGAGAAATCCCCATCATAGTGGGCTCCAATCTCGATGAGTGTAAATCTCTTAGCATGAATGACCAGGAGCTACCAGGACTGGATGAGGCCGGCCTCTTGCGACGCTGTACACGGCTTATGCCTGCCGACAAGGCAAAGGCACTGGTGGAAACCTACAGAGAAGCACTAGCCAGACGTGACGCACCAATCACACCGACTGAATTGTTCCTGGCGATCCAGACAGACCAGATGTTCCGGATACCCGCCATCCGCATTGCTGAGGCCCAGCAAGGTCAGGGACAATCAGTCTACAACTACCTATTCACCTGGGCACCGCCAGTGCTTGATGGCACTCTGGGCGCATACCACAGTCTGGAAGTGGGTTTCGTGTTCGGTAACTACGCTGAAGAGTATTGTGGTTCAGGCCCCGCTGCTGAAGCCCTTTCCTGGAATATGCAAGATGCCTGGCTGGCGTTTGCTCACAGCGGTAATCCAGGCTGTGAAAGGCTCGGCGAGTGGCCAGCCTATGACGACAACAGGGTAACCATGCTCTTCGATAAAGAGTGCCATGTCGAGAACGCTCCGTACGACGAGGAACGCCGCGCCTGGGACTCAGTGCCGAATGCGACATTGGGGTAGAAACTGCTGCAAGAGACCTTAATAGCATGCTCATGGTCTTTCTTCATGGAATAATACAGCAGGTCAGCGTTTTCATGACATCATTTTAATGCCTTTCTGTCCTATTTGAAGTACGGGAACGCCAAGCACGCATATTACAGGGCTATCATATTATTCTGTAACTGTCGGCATATCGGCAAGCTTGACTTTCCTATCTTCAAGCATATTCGTTGGCAAATATACATAAACGATACCTATTCGCAGTATTGTGGTGTAAAGAGAAGCCATCGCGATAAGAGCTGCTCCCAACATCCTTCAATGTCCCTGGATGTTATTGACTGTCATCAATACCTGTGGTATTTTTTCTGGTATAGACTGGTTAGTCTAGACTAAGAATCCTAGACCTTATAGTCTTACATCACCGTCAGATTGCCATCGGTGTCACGGTTAGGAGGCACCATATGGTATCCTCTAATGAGAAGCCCCTCAATGAAATTGCCCAAAGTAGCTTATAGGAGGAGTTGATAGATTTGCCGAAGAGAATACGTACCCATAGCGAAGACAAGGCGCTCGTCGAACAACGCAGAAGGCACATAGTCATGAGTTCCCTGGGGGCATTTATAAAGAACGGGTATGCCCGCACGAGTGTTGAAGATATTCTAAAGGCATGCGATATGGGCCGGGGTACCATGTACCATTATGTTGGCTCCAAAGACGATATCGTCTACCTCATTGTGCAATATGGGGCATTCAGAACGCAGAGCCTTGTGGAAGATTTTGCCCGTGAAGCCGAGAAAATGAGCCCCAGGGAAGCCCTGCGCGAGGCTATGGAGAGGTACTACCGGCGTTGTGATGAAGTGCAGGACTGTATCATGTTTGGCATGAGGGAAGCGATTTACCTTTCCGAAAGAGACCGCCGGGAACTCCTGGACAATTTGACTGCTGAGATTGACTTCTTCGAAAGACTGCTGGAGAGAGGCATTGAAGCTGGAGAATTCCAGGTTAGTCATCCTCGTCTCTTCGCATACGATATACTAGCGCGGGCGCACGCGTGGGCAACGGGTCGCTGGTTTCTGAGAAAACAGGCTACACTTGAAGAGTACATGAGGCACCACATTGAATGGGTCTTCAAAGTAATCAGCGCGGAGAATGGTTTACCCAAAAGCGGAGGAGACTTAGAGCAAAATTGTGACGCTGTCGGTGCCTTGCCGGCAGCAGTGCGAATAAGAAAAGACGGGAGGCCTCTGGCGCAAGAAGATAAAACCTGCGTTTAGGCAGGATAGATAATCATGATAAAAGAATAGGACGGTAGTGGCCGCTACCGTCCCGACAGTAGATTAAAGCTCGCGAATAGTTAGCCGCTGTCTACTGCTTTGTACATTATAGGATATACAAGGGAACCTTTGTCAACAGCAGGCAACAAGACTGGGAGGTTGTAAATATGGCAGACGGACTTGATGGAATCCGGGTTATCGAAATTGGAGAGTGGGTGGCAGTACCTGCCGCTGGGGCTATACTCGCTGACCTGGGTGCCGAGGTCATTCATGTCGAACATCCCGTACGCGGAGATGCCTATCGTGGCTACCGGCTGGGAGAGCCTAATTACGGGCTGGAAAATGATGACCGGAATAAAAAAGGGCTGGCTATCGACTTATTACAGAGTGAAGGGCAGGAAATAATCCGCCGGCTGGTTGCGCAGTCAGATGTTTTTGTCTCCAATCTGCGGCCTTACCAGCTGGTGAAATTCGGGTTCGAGTACGACAGTCTGGCCAAGCTGAACCCAAAACTGATTGTGGCTAACCTTAACGGCCTGGGGCAGAAAGGTCCTGAACAGGATGATCCTGGGAATGACTTTGCCTGTTACTGGACACGGGCTGGAGTCATGGCCACGCTTGGGGTGCCCGGAAAGCCCCCGCCAGCGTCGCGCGGAGGGTTCGGCGACCATATGACAGCTATGCTCCTTACCGCCGCAATTGCCCTGGCGTTATTGATACGTGAGCGAACCGGCATCGGGCAGGAAGTCAATGTGTCTCTGTTCAATACCGGAATCTATGCTCTGGGGATGGACATGGCAAGGGCGTTGAATCTCGGCGAAGACATTCGCCAGGCACCCCGTGAGTCGGCCCTTAATCCTTTGATGAACTATTACCGGACAAAGGACGACCGGTGGATAGTATTATCCATCCCGCGAACTGACCCATATTGGGCCACGTTCTGTAAGGCGATAGAGCGAGAGGAACTCGAAAAGCAGGCACGCTTCAGTTCACATTCCAGCAGAGAGCAAAATAACGAAGAACTGATTTCGATTCTGGACGAGGTATTTGCCGGGAAGACTTACGAAGAATGGAAAAAGCGGCTCGGTAGCTTCAAGATAGCGGCGTGGGCACCGGCTCAAACGGTTCTGGAAGTGACGAGTGACCAGCAGGCAATAGACAATGAAATCTTCGTCGATTTTGAACATCCAAGCTACGGAACCATCAAATTGCTGGCCACCCCTGTCAAATTCAGTAAGACACCGGGTACGGTAAGATCTCGTGCCCCGGAGTTGGGGGAACACACCGAGGAGATTCTCTTGAGTGCCGGGTACAGCTGGGAAGATATCATCGCATTGAAAAGCAAAAACGTAATACCTTGAGCAAACTGTTTCTTTGAATATCAGCGGTCACGCGATAAGGAGGCAGCGAGCTATGTATGCAGCTTAAAAAGATAGGAAAAGGGGAAAGCACAATAAAGATAAAGGAGGTAACAAAATGAAAAGGAAGATTATCTGGGTGCTGGTGAGTTGCTTGATGACAGCAGCCCTGGTGCTGTCATCTTGTGCCACGGCAGAAGAAAAAGAAAAGCCTGGAGCAGGGCCAGAGATGGTGAAATTGAGCCTGAAGAAGCTGGACGGAACCACCGTCGAAAAAATGGTGGAGAAGCCAAAGTACGGGGGAACATTCAATCAAGGTTCAGCGCCAGCCGGCTGGGCACCGCCAACACACTTCGACGAGGGTCAGGGACTTTTTATTACCGCCTGGACCATCTTTCGGACTAATGAAACACTGACCCAAGGAGACTGGGCACGAGGGCCTGAGGGGACTGGTGAAGCCGGCTGGATGTTAAACTTAATGCCTGCCTTTAAAGTGCTAGAGGGCTGTTTGGCGGAGAGCTGGGACCTTTCCGAGCCTGGTAAAATTATTTTCCACATCCGCAAGGGGGTCCATTTCCATGACAAGCCGCCAACCAACGGGAGAGAAATGACCGCTGAGGATGTAGCGTGGTCCTTCAACCGCCTGGCTTTTGAGAGTCCGAGGGCCTTCCAAAGCGCTTACGCCGGCTTCTTTGGAGATGATGGGTATATGAAGGCGACTGATAAATGGACGGTTGAGATGAAGTGTCTCCCCGCGTACTGGCCCACCATCTTTAGGGTGTACTCTACGCACACCTATGTCTCGCCCCATGAAGTGGTAGATGAATACGGGGATTTCACCGACTGGAGGAACTCCTGCGGCACGGGACCGTTTATGCTCACGGACTATGTTACCGGTAGCACGTCAACCTTGGTCAGGAATCCCAACTACTGGCAGAAGGATCCTCTCTTCCCCGAGAACCAGCTGCCCTACATGGATACCCTGAAACACTTCTATATACAAGACCTCTCCACCCAGATGGCCGCCCTGCGTACGGGCAAAGTTGACCACATGATGTATGTTACGGCGGAAGATGCTAAGAGCGTGCTCAATTACTGTCCTGACGTGAAGTGGACAAGAGGTCTTCAGATTCATCCGAATAACAGCCTGTGGTTTAAAGTTGCGGCCGCACCATTCGATGACATCAGGGTTCGGCGGGCGCTGGCCATGGCTCTGGACACTGAGGCAATAGCCGAGAACTACTATCTTGGTGAAGCCGTGATACTCAATAATCCGGTGCCACCAGTAAAGGAATATGACTCCATATACGTGCCACTGGACCAGCTTGCCGAATCAAGCAGGGAACTTTATGAGTATCACCCGGACAAGGCGAAGCAACTTCTGGCGGAAGCGGGATACCCCCAACGGCTTTAAGACCAATATCGTTTGCTACAAAGAACACGTAGACCTGCTGTCTATCGTCGCTTCCGACTGGGCCAAGATAGGAGTTGACCTGGAAATTGATGTAAAAGAATACAGCGTTTACGTTTCTTATACCCTGAGCAAGCAATTTACACAGATGGCCGCCGGCTGGACGGTCGACGCTAACCCCTTCCGGTTTCACAATTACCGTGTGGGTTCTCTATATAACTATACCAATGTCAATGACCAGCGTATCAACGAGGTGTACGCCAAGATGGGATATGCCTCAAGCCTGGCTGAGTGGGGAAGGAACACTGCGGCATACGCGCCAATAGTACCCTACATAATTGAGCAGTGCTGGTCGATAGAACTACCAACCCCGTATCAGTACACCATATGGTGGCCCTGGCTAAAGAACTACCACGGTGAATACTGCGTGGGTTTTGAGGACTACATGAACTGGCCTGAGTATATATGGATCGACCAGGACATTCGAGAGGAAATGACCGGAACCAGATAGATAATACCCTGTGTCTCGCGGGATAAGACAACGGAAGCGGGCTGGGAGAAGTACGTTTCTCCCAGCCCTCACCGCACTCATTAATGAAGCAGCAAGAAATGGTATGGGCATCAAATCATTTGATGGGGTGTCCATCAACTACTACTTGGTTGGTCTTGGCAGACCAGCTTTCCTGTTTGTTCACGGCTGGTGCTGTGGACCAAGCTACCGGAACACCCGGGACATCCCTTCATACCACGGCACAAAATGGCGACGATTGCCTTGCCGGCCACGGAAACATGATTAGGCTCTGGCATCCTGCCCGATAACCTATGGCAAGCGGCAAGAAGAACATAGTTTGCTAAAGCTGCACTAAGAACCCTCCTTATCACAAAAACCAACCGACCCAGCATTGAATCTGTCCCCATCCCACTTTTTTATCATCCTGCCAGATTTTCTCACTTCTCCAGGACAGAGAAGGCGTTCTTCGCTGGAGCGCCAGCATACCAAACGGAGAAGCCCGTTACACATTTCTGTAATAAATTATCCCAAATAGTATTGACAAAAAGAAGGAGCCATGTTAATATATGGTATACGGTAAACGGTTGCCGTATACCATATTAGGTTGATGCAGATGAAAAGTGTATATGTGAAAGAACAGGTTTGCATTGGCTGCCACCTCTGTGAGGTGTATTGCCAGTTGCAGCATGCACAATCGCAGGACTTAATCAAGGCATTCAAGAGGGAGGCCCCACGCCCTCTACCACGACTCCACTTAGAGGAAAAGGGGGCCTTGTCTTTCTCGGTACGATGTCAGCAGTGTGATGAAGCTCCGTGTGTTTATGCCTGTCTTACCGGCGCCATGGCTCGTGATTCTATGACCGGAGTGATTAAAGTAGACGAGGAAAGGTGTATCGGTTGCTGGATTTGTATCCTAACCTGCCCTTTTGGCGCGATAAGACAAAATATGAAGCTAAGGAAGGCAATTAAGTGTGACCTGTGCCAGGGAGAAAATGTGCCAGCTTGTGTTGCCAATTGCCCTAATGAAGCACTGGTCTATGTGGAGGTGCAAGATAAGAATCACACTGTAGGGAAAGAGACAGTTAGCTCGGATGAACGAATAAATTTATAGGAGGTGGGTTATGTCATACAATTGGGGGCCGCATTATATCGTTCCTTCTGAGGCTCTGAAAAGCTACTCCGGGGGGGTTCTGTTACGGGAGGAATTCGATGAAGACATGTTACGTAAGGAATTAGCGGAACTGGGTCTTTCGGGACCGATTGAGAGGGTATCCAACCCCTGGTACTATCGCAAAAAGAACACAGGCACCTGGATTAAAATCGGCGAATCTGATAATAGACATGATAATTTCCCGGTGAGGTGGGACACAACCAAACTGGAGAACGGTCAGTACGAGATATTAGGATTAATGCACGTTTTTATCAAAAAGAACGGTGAGGAAACGGCCATCGCCCGGGAAAACGTGGTCGAAGTTACTGTCGAGAACTAGACCTTCAGGAGCGAGTAAAGGAAGGAAATCAGGATGATTGCTATTGTTGACTACGGTGCCGGTAATCTGTGCAGCGTGGTTAATGCTGTCAGTAAACTGGGCTATCGACCAAAGGTGACCAGCAGCCCCGAGGATATGCTCAGGGCACAGGCAGTCATTCTGCCCGGTGTTGGCGCCGCACCTGACACGATGGCCAGTCTGAAAGCGCTGGGGTTGGTCAGCCCGCTGCGCCGGTTTATCGCTGAGGAAAGGCCCTTCTTCGGCGTCTGCGTCGGGCTGCAAATTCTGTTCACCGGCACCGAAGAAGGTGGCTGGCATGAATGTCTTGACATTATCCCTGGAGTGGTGCACAGGCTTCCTCCGGGCCTGAAGATTCCACACATGGGGTGGAACCAGGTAAGACAAAGCATATCTCACCCCCTCTTTGAGAGCATACCGGACGAAGCCAACTTTTACTTTGTGCACAGCTATTATGTGGAGCCGGATGACAGGTCACTGGTGGCTGGTGAGACGGAATATGGCATCGCCATGTGCAGCGTCCTTATCCGGGGCAACCTTGTGGCCACCCAGTTTCACCCGGAAAAGAGCGGTGAGGTCGGACTCAGGCTATATGACAACTTCATCAAGAGCGCTCTGGGCGCAAATGTAAGTGACCTGCAGGCAGATGGGAAGAGATAATATGAAGAAGACAGAGAAAATAAGATACCTGATTGTCGGCAACTCCGCCGGAGGAGTTGGCACCGCTGAGGCTATTCGAGAGGTGGATAAGGTCGGGACAATAGCCATTGTCTCCGATGAGCCTTACCCTGCCTATTCACGTCCCATGATTTCAGAGTATCTGGCCGAAAGGTGTTCCCTGGAGAGGATGCTGTTCCGTCCGTCCGATTTCTACGAGAAAAACTATATTCAGCCTGTCCTGGGTCAGAGAGTAACGGAGCTTGACATCGACCGGCATAACATCAAGCTTGAGAACGGCGGGACCATAGTCTGGGAGAAGCTACTGCTGGCTACGGGAGACCTGCCCATCGTGCCCGAAATAGCGGGTAACGGGTTGAAGGGAGTCTTCACCTTTACCACACTTGACGATGCTAAAGCCATTGATGACTTCCTGAACGAATATCCCGGTAGAAAGGTCAGGGCTGTGGTCATCGGGGGTGGCCTCATCGGAGTGAGTGTTACCGAGGCACTGGTCAAGCGGGGAGTGGAGGTCACCATTGTCGAGATGAAGGAACGGATTTTGAACACTATCCTCGATGGCGAAATGTCAGCTCTGATGGAGACAGCCCTGAAGCAGGCCGGAGTAGAAACCATTACCGACAATACTGTAGGCAGGGTCAGCAGCTATTTGCCCGGCGAAGCCACGGGCGTAACCCTGGCTGATGGCCAACCGATACCCTGCGAGATGGTAATTATCGCTATCGGCGTAAAGCCGCGCACCGAGCTTGCCGCTGGCACCGGGATAAAGATTAACCGCGGCATAGTGGTTGACCGCCATATGACTGCCTCCCATCCTGACATCTACGCCTGCGGAGACGTGGCTGAAGCTTACGACTTCGCCTACGGAGAGAATCGGCTCACCCCCGTCTGGCCCAATGCTTACCTTGGCGGGAGGATTGCCGGCTTTAATATGGCCGGTGTTCCCACCGAATACCAGGGTGGCACAGCGATGAATGCTATTAAGTACTTCGGGATAGATATTGTCTCGGCAGGCACGGTAGCCCCGCCTGACGATAGCTACGAGGTAATCGTCGAAAAACATGACCGTGTCTACCGGAAGGTTGTTTTGAGAGACGGACTGATAGCCGGCCTGGTCTTTAGCGGCGACATTGAGAAGTCGGGTATCATCTACAATCTAATGAAAGACAGGGTGAACGTTGAGGCTTTTAAGCAGGCCCTTGTCGCTGACGATTTCGGTCTGGTCTCTCTCCCCGAGGAAATCTGGCGGCCGCGTTTAGCCATCCCACCTTCATTACTGGCTTCCTCAGCAACCCCTGCGGAACAGCCCGAGGAGGCACTCGTCAGGGAGTGATATTCATCCCAGGAGGGACACGATGATAGATATAGGAAAAGTAAATAACCCGCACAATGATGATAAGGTAATAGACGCCTGCTCAATATTCGGGGCCATGGATACTTCAGGGGCAAGATTTTCCGGAGAAGGCGTCATCAGGGCTATCGCCAATATGCATGACCGCGGCAACGGCCTGGGGGGAGGATTCGCCGTCTATGGCCTGTATCCGGAATATGCCGACCTCTATGCTTTCCATATCATGTACCTGAGTCCCGAGGGGAAGGCAGCGACAGAAGCATTTCTCAGGGAGAATTTTAACCTCATTGCCCAGGAAGAGGTGCCCACCAGACCGACACCCAAGATTACCCACCCACCACTGGTATGGCGCTACTTCCTTGAGGTAGGCCAGCACCAGCCCGAGGGGCTACCCGAGGACGACTACATCGTGGATAGGGTGATGACCATAAATACCAGGTTACCCGATAGCTTTGTCTTTTCCAGCGGTAAGGACATGGCCGTGTTCAAGGGCGTGGGTTACCCCGAGGAGATAGCCGACTACTTCTGCCTGGAGCAATACGAAGGTTATCTGTGGACGGCACACGGGCGGTTCCCCACCAATACCCCTGGCTGGTGGGGTGGGGCTCACCCGTTCAGCATTCTGGACTGGACCGTGGTGCACAACGGTGAGATTTCGTCCTACGGAATCAACCGCCGCTACCTGGAACAATTCGGCTACCACTGCACGATGCAGACCGATACCGAAGTGGTGGCCTATGCTGTTGACCTGCTCCTGCGCAAGCACAACCTGCCACTGGAAATAGCGGCTAAGATACTGGCACCACCTTTCTGGAGCGATATCGAGCGCATGTCAGTGGGAGAACAGAAGCTAATACGGACTCTGCGTCAGGTGTACGGCAGCCTGCTCCTGAACGGGCCATTCGCGGTAATTATTGCTCATCACGGTGAAATGATAGGACTCACTGACCGCATCAGGTTGCGTCCGCTGACCGTTGGAGAAAAGGGTGACATGCTGTACCTGTCATCGGAGGAATCGGCAATCCGCCTGATAAGCCCGGAGCTGGACAGGGCATGGATTCCCATGGGCGGCGAACCAGTCGTAGGCAAACTATGGTTGCCGTTACGAGTACAACCAGTCACTGCCGAAGGAAAGGTATAAAATGCTGACCAAGAGAATTATCCCGTGCCTTGATGTAAAAGATGGTCGGGTGGTCAAAGGGAAAAGCTTTGTCCAGTTACGTGATGCCGGCGACCCGGCGGAACTGGCGAGCTTTTACTACCAAGAGGGTGCTGATGAGCTTGTCTTTCTGGACATCACGGCTACCCCCGAAGGACGTGACACCATGGTTGATGTTGTGGAGCGTATCTCAGAGAGAGTGTTCATGCCACTGACCGTCGGCGGCGGGCTGCGCAACGTCAATGACATGCGACGCATGCTGCTGGCCGGGGCAGATAAGGTCTCCATAAACACAGCCGCAGTGCTCAACCCCGGCTTGATTCGAGAAAGCGCCGACAAATTCGGCAGCCAGTGCATTGTGGTTGCCATAGATGCCAAACGAGTGGATGGAGACCGCCAACCCTGGTGGGAAGTCTACACCTATAGCGGCCAGAAGTCGGCTAGAATAGATGCCCTCGAATGGGCAAAGAGGGCGGTTGCACTCGGGGCTGGTGAACTACTGCTCACCAGTATGGACGCTGATGGTCACCGGGCAGGCTATGACATCGAACTTACCCGTGCTGTTTCCGAGGCCGTCAGCGTACCGGTTATTGCCAGCGGCGGCGCCGGTACTCCAGAAGACCTTTATCAAGCACTGGTCTCAGGCAAAGCCGATGCCGTCCTGGCGGCCAGCATCTTTCATTATGGGACTTACTCTATAGGTGAGATAAAGGAATACCTGGCAAAACGGGGAATACCGATACGGATATAGGGGAGAAGAGGCAGTGAAAACCTATTTGGCACCAAAATTTTTAGTAAAGCGAGACGCCGAGCGGTGTATCCAGTGTCGGGTCTGTGTCAACCAGTGCACGTTCGACACTCATTACTACGATGCTGAAGACGATGAAGTGAGGAGCCGTAATGAAAACTGTGTCGGGTGCCATCGCTGCGTGCTCTTCTGCCCGACCCAGGCACTAACTATCAGCCGAAACCCTCTCGATTACCGTGAGAACTACAACTGGCGCCCCGAGGTTATTGAAGACATCCTCAGACAGGCGGAGACCGGTGGGGTGCTCCTTACCGGGATGGGTGATGATAAGGGACAGCGCATTTACTGGGACCACCTGGTGCTTAACGCCAGCCAGGTGACCAACCCATCCATTGACCCGCTCCGTGAGCCAATGGAGCTTACCACCTATCTGGGACGAAAACCTGACCGGCTGGAGCTTGACCCGTGTTCCCTCGATTTGAAAACGGAATTGCCGCCACAGGTAAAACTGGAAGTTCCGGTAATGTTTGCGGCCATGTCCTATGGGGCAGTGAGCCTCAACGTGCATGAGTCCCTGGCCAGGGCCGCTACTGAAATGGGTACCCTGTGGAACACGGGCGAAGGAGGACTTCACCCCAGACTATACCGGTATGGGAATAATACTATTGCTCAGGTAGCTTCCGGACGCTTCGGTGTCACCGCCGAATACCTGGATGCCGCCAGAGTAATTGAAATCAAGATTGGCCAGGGAGCCAAGCCTGGCATTGGTGGCCATCTTCCCGGGGAGAAGGTAAGTGCCGAAGTATCGTTGACGCGGATGATCCCTCAAGGGACTGACGCCCTGTCGCCGGCACCACAGCACGATATCTACTCCATTGAGGACCTGGCACAGCTGATATATGCCCTGAAAGAGGCGACAAACTATACCAAGCCGGTATCGGTCAAAATTGCCGCCGTTCACAACTCAGCCGCGATTGCCAGCGGGATGGTGAGGGGCGGTGCCGACATCATCGTCCTTGACGGGCTGAGAGGCGCTACCGGCGCTGCTCCCAAGATTATTCGCGACAATGTCGGCATTCCTATTGAGCTGGCTCTGGCCTCCGTGGACAGCCGATTAAGGCAGGAGGGGATACGTAACCAGGCCTCCATTGTGGTCTCGGGCGGGATAAGAAATAGCGGTGATATCGCCAAGGCAATCGCCTTGGGAGCTGACGCCGTGTACATCGGGACCGCAGCTCTCATCGCCCTCGGCTGCCATCTCTGCCAGCAGTGCCACACCGGAAAATGCACCTGGGGTATCTGCACCACCGACCTCCGCCTGACCAAAAGGGTCAACCCGGATATCGGTGCCCGCCGGCTGGCTAACCTGCTTCGAGGCTGGAGCATCGAGCTAAAAGACATACTGGGTGGACTGGGTGTTAACGCCCTGGAAAGCCTGCGTGGCAACCGCCTGCACTTGAGAGGTATCGGCTTAACCGATACTGAACTCGAAATCCTGGGAGTGAGGATGGCCGGGAGCTAGATATGGCCAGCAAAGAGAATACTGCAATTAGTATCGATGCCAGCGGAGTTTATTATCGAGACCTTAACACCAGACTGAGAAACATGGTCTCAAATGGCACGCGTAAGATTGCACTGCATAATGTCTACGGGCAAAGATACATCGGTACTGACCTGGACAAGCCAGTAGATATTGAGATATTTGGCACCCCCGGCAACGACCTAGGAGCATTTATGGACAGGCCGAGGATTACTGTGCACGGAAATGTTCAGGATGGCTGCGGGAACACAATGAACGAGGGTGAAATAATTGTCTATGGTCACGCCGGAGACACAATCGGTCTCTCAGCCAGAGGCGGGAAGATATTCGTCCGTGACGATGTTGGCTATCGGGCTGGCATCCACATGAAGGAGTATCAGGACAAGAAGCCGGTACTGGTTATTGGCGGCAGCGCTCAGGACTTCTTTGGTGAATACATGGCCGGGGGCATCCTGATTTTACTGGGTCTGACACTAAGGGAAGGAGAGCAGCACCGGGCGAGATTCATCGGCACCGGAATGCACGGCGGCGTTATTTACCTGAGAGGAAATGTCGCGGATTATCAACTGGGCAAGGAGGTTGGCGTGGCTAAACTGGAAGAGAACGACCATCAGGTTCTGCGCCAGTTCGTTGGTGAGTTCGCCGCTCACTTTGACTATGAAACCGAGACGATACTGAAACATGAGTTTATCAAGCTGTTTCCTCGCTGGCTCCGACCTTATGGCAGACTCTATGCTTACTGATTGAGAGTAGGTGAACCATGCCACGATTGCTGATAATAGCCCAGGAAAGCGGAACTCTGGCTGGACTTGATACCAGTCTTGCCCGGCATGGCTTTACCTGCTCTGTGTCTCCTCCTGATAACGGAGTAGTAAAAAAGATTACTGCCGAGCTTCCAGATTTACTCCTCGTGGCCACAGATGGTCAGAGAGTCAATACCAGAACCCGGGAACTCACCCAGAGTATAAAGCAGGAAAGCCCCCTACCAGTTATTGCTCTGGTCGCCAGAGATAAGCTCAATGGCATCAATAATGAGCTAGATGTAGATGATTTTATTATCAGCCCGTACGATGTAAAGGAACTGGTCTTAAGAGTAAATCGGCTGATACGTAGAAATGGCCATCAGAAAAGCAGCGAGCTAATCAAATGTGATAGCCTGGTGATAGACCTTGCCAGGTGCGAAGTAACTATAGATGGCAGGGTAGTAGAGCTGACCTTCAGGGAGTACGAGCTGCTCAAGTTCCTGGCGGGTAACAGGGGGCATGTCTACACCCGCCAGGCCTTGCTGGACAGGGTCTGGGGCTATGACTACTACGGCGGTGACAGGACGGTAGATGTCCACGTAAGAAGACTCAGAAGCAAGATTGAGGACTCAAAACACACCTTCATTGAGACGGTGCGTAACATCGGCTACCGATTTACTAGTGGCAACAGCTAGTGTCATCATCTGTAACCAGAATTTAACCTCCCCGTAATATGCTGGAAACAATAACAGGCTAGACTGGAGAAAAAAGGAGGTTGCTAATGCCTGTTAGTTCTGGGGATACCGCCTGGATACTCATCTCATCAGCCCTGGTCTTGCTGATGACTCCTGGCCTCGCTCTTTTCTACGGCGGCATGGCCCGGCGAAAAAACCTGCTTTCTACAATCATGATGAGCTTTGCCATTATGGCCCTTATCGGTATCATCTGGGTACTCTGGGGATATAGCCTGAGCTTCGGTTCTGATAACGGCGGATTTATCGGGGGGTTTGATTTCCTCGGTCTCATTAGCGTGGGTATGGAGCCATCGGCTATTTATGCCAGCACCGTGCCTCATCTGGCTTTTATGGCGTTTCAGGGTATGTTTGCCATAATTACGGTAGCTTTGATTACCGGCGCTGTCGTGGAAAGAATCAAGTTCGGCGCCCTGCTACTTTTCTCGGCCCTGTGGGTGACGGTTGTTTATGCGCCCGTATGCCACTGGGTATGGGGTGACGGCGGCTGGCTGGGCAGCCTCGGTACCCTTGACTTCGCCGGCGGTGCCGTTGTCCATATCAATGCTGGCGTATCAGCGCTTGCCCTGGTCCTGGTGCTGGGTAAGCGCAAAGGTTTCCCCGGCGAGTTGATGGAGGCGAATAACATCCCCATGGTGGCGCTGGGCGCCGGTTTGCTCTGGTTCGGCTGGTTCGGTTTCAACGCCGGCAGTTCCCTGGCAGCCGACGGTCTGGCCGCCAGTGCCTTTGTCGCCACCAACATTTCCGCGGCGGCGGCAGGCTTTACCTGGATGGTAATTAGCTGGCTCCACCGCCGTCCGAGCCTGCTGGGTACCGTTACCGGGGCTGTTGCCGGACTGGTGGCCATAACTCCAGCCGCCGGTTTTGTCACGCCGCTGGCGGGTATCCCGATAGGCATCGTAGTCTCCGCGGTCTGCTACTACAGCATAGTTCTGGTTAAGAAAAAACTTGGCTTCGATGATTCTCTGGATGTTTTTGCCGTTCATGGTATGGGCGGTATCTGGGGATCCCTGGCAACGGGTATCTTCGCCAGTTCAGCTGTTTCCGGGACACCCGGCTTATTCGAAGGTAATGGCGCACAGTTACTGACACAGGTTATCAGCATTGTAGCTGTGGCTGCCTTTGCTTTCGCCGTTACCTGGATTCTGGGCAAGCTGATTGATGTTACCATCGGGTTGAGAGTGGGGCAAATGGAAGAAACAGTCGGGCTGGACCTCTCGCAACACGGCGAAAGGGCTTACGGAGGGTTGCTGCGATGAAGAAAATAGAGGCGATTATCCGAGAAGAAAAACTGGAGGCTGTCAAGAGTGCTCTGGAGGAGCACAGCTACTTCGGCATAACCGTCAGCGAAGTGAGTGGCCGGGGCAGACAAAAGGGAATTACATTGCAGTGGCGGGTGGGCGAGTACCGGGTTGACTTACTACCCAAGCTCAAGATTGAGCTGGTGGTATTTGATGAAGACGTACCTGCGGCCATAGACGCCATTGTCCGGAACGCCAGGACAGGTGAGATAGGCGACGGCAAAATTTTTGTCCTGCCCGTGGAGAGCGTGGTGCGTGTCAGGACCGGTGACAAAGATGAAAGCGCAATATAGAAAAGTGGTGGAGGTAAATATGCGAGCAGAAAATTGATAACGAACGCTACAATCTTGTTCAAATGCTGATGATAAAAAAGGAGGTAACAATGGCAAACAAAAGTAAAGAAGAAGCCAAGGACTATGTCTTAAAGACGGCCAAAGAGCATGATGTCAAGTTCATCAGGTTATGGTTTACCGATATACTGGGCATGCTCAAGAGTTTCGCCATCACCGTGGAGGAGCTGGAAGGAGCGCTGGAGGAAGGGATGGGCTTTGATGGGTCGTCAATTCAGGGATTTGCCCGTATTGACGAAAGCGATATGGTCGCCCTGCCTGACCCTGATACCTTCCAGCTGCTGCCCTGGAGACCACGTGAGCACCGTGCCGTTGCCCGGATGTTCTGTGATGTCTTGAAGCCCGGTGGTGAGACTTTCGAAGGCGACCCCAGGTATGTCCTGAAGAAAAACTTAAAACGGGCGGCTGATATGGGCTATACCTTTTACGTGGGGCCAGAACTGGAATATTTCTACTTCCAGGATTCCAAAGGGACTCAGGGCCTGGATGAAGGGGGTTACTTCGATTTGACTCCCCTAGATGCAGCTATGGACCTGAGGAGGGACACAGTGCTCACTCTGGAGGAGATGGGCATTGGCGTTGAGTATTCCCACCACGAGGTGGCCCCCAGCCAGCACGAGATAGATATGAGGTACACAGATGCCCTGACCATGGCCGACAATGTGATGACCTATCGTCTGGTAGTAAAGCAAATCGCCTTGAGCCACGGGGTATATGCCACCTTTATGCCCAAGCCTGTCTTCGGCATCAATGGCAGTGGCATGCATGTCCACCAGTCACTATTCAGGGGCGACAAGAATGCGTTTTTTAACTACAAAGATGTCTATCACCTTTCTCAAGAAGCGAGGTATTATATTGCCGGATTGTTGAAGCATGCTCCTGAGATTACCGCAGTTACCAGTCAGTGGGTAAATTCCTATAAGCGGCTGGTTCCCGGCTACGAAGCGCCGGTCTACCTTTCCTGGGCAAGGCGTAACCGCTCCGACCTCATCAGGGTTCCGGAATATCGACCAGGCAGGGAAAAGGCAACCAGGATTGAATTCAGGTCTCCCGACCCTGCTTGTAATCCTTATCTGGCCTTCAGCGTCATGCTGGCGGCAGGGCTGGAAGGGATAGAAAAACAATATGAAGTCCCAGACCCCGTGGAAGAAAACGTGTACGAGATGACCGATAAAGAAAGGGCAGAACGAGGGATAGACACCTTGCCGGCCAGCCTGCAAGAAGCTATAATGCTGACCGAGAAAAGTGAGCTGGTGCGCAAAGCACTGGGCGACCATGTTTTCAACGCCTTTATCCAGAACAAGAAGATAGAATGGGACCGGTACCGGACTCAGGTAACCGAGTATGAACTTAAAAGATACCTGCCAATATTGTAAAATATAGTCAACAGAAGAGCTTGCCGGGTACAGGAGTGAGGCGATATGCGCCAGTTGCGAATCGGGATGGCCCAGATTAACACTACCGTGGGTGATTTTGCCGGTAACAGGCAAAAAATCATAGGAGCTATTAACGAAGCCAGGTCTCTGAGGGTAGACCTGCTCACCTTCCCTGAACTTGCCATCTGCGGCTATCCACCCGAAGACCTTCTCTTTAAGCCTCAGTTTATTGCCGAAAATCTGCGGTCTCTGGAAAAGGTGGTTAGTGCTTCCTCAGGACTCAGCGTGGTAGTTGGCTTTGTTGATGCTAAGGAAGACATCTATAATGCGGCCGCCATAGTCCATGACGGTAAGCTGGCTGGTGTGTACCATAAGATATTCCTGCCCAATTACGGCGTCTTTGACGAGAACCGCTACTTCCGGGCTGGAACTGAGTGCCCGGTTTACGTTATCGCTGGCATCAATATTGGCATCAATATCTGTGAGGATATCTGGTACGAAGCAGGGCCGGCTACCAACCAGACCTACTCAGGAGCCGAGATAATCGTTAATATCAGCGCCTCGCCATACTACTTCGGCCGAGGGAGCTTTCGAGAAAGGATGATAGCCACACGGGCCGCAGACAACGTGGCTATCTTTGCCTATAACAATCTGGTCGGCGGACAGGACGAGCTTGTCTTCGATGGCAACAGCCTGGTGCTGGACGAGAGGGGCCGATTAATCGCCAGGGGTAAACAGTTCGAAGAAGACCTGATTGTAACTGACCTGGATGTAGAATCTGTGTTTCGGGCGCGCCTTCATGACCCAAGGTGGAGAAAGGAGTTACTGCTTCGCGAAGAGCAGGGGTGGCGCAATAACAAAAGGGTAGTGATATCCGAAGCCCCATTCAGCACTGATAAACCACAGTTACCCTCCAGACAGGTGGAGGTGCAGGACTTACCTGCGGAGGTCTACGATGCCTTGGTACTGGGCACGCGCGACTATATCCTGAAGAACGGTTTTGAGAAGGTATTGATAGGACTTTCGGGAGGAATAGATTCGAGCCTGGTGGCCACCATTGCCGTCGATGCGCTGGGCAAGTCAAACGTGGTCGGGGTGGCCATGCCTTCAAGATATTCTTCTCCCGGCAGTGTCTCAGATGCTGAGCTTCTGGCTAAAAATCTGGGTATCAAGCTCCTGAATATTCCCATCGA
>Ga0068714_10001678_pt1 | contig 31182 bp, 16 predicted proteins | sample MTBNYHSulfiMetaG_FD_62988 | JGI IMG/M metagenome (GOLD analysis project Ga0068714, IMG submission 62988) | Enrichment culture microbial communities from rom New York Harbor, USA that are MTBE-degrading - MTBE-NYH (New York Harbor Sulfidogenic)... | ecosystem: Environmental > Aquatic > Marine >...
TGAAGCGCGAGCGCGGCGAGAGCGTCCGCCTCGGCGAGAAAATGAAAGTGGTAGAAGAAGCCATAGTCCCCCTTGGCCAGCTCCCGCTCGTTGACGAGCACGTAGCGAATGCCCTCCGCCTTCAGCCGCTCGGTCAGCTGGCGCGCACTGTTGCACTCTCTGAGGTAGCGAATGATCACCGGCGTGTTAAACCAGTCATTGGCCAGCCAACTTCGCCGGCAGTGGTAAGGCCGGTATTCGCCTACGAAGATCACCTGGTCACTGTCCAGCGGGTTCGGCAGCGCGTTGAGGAACTGGAACGCAGGCCAGTAGTCGAGCCGCTCGGCCAGGAAGGCCTCCCGGCTCTGCCGCCCGGAGACAACTTCAAGAGGCCTTTGGTCGAGACAGGTGATGAAGAGAATTGAGCCACAGCCATAGGTCAGAAGGAGCAACAGCCCCGCCAGAGCGAGGCGCGAGCGCCAACCGTCCCGCCGCCCCAGGTCCGCATAGACGACGCCCAGTGTCACAGCCAGCAACACGAGAACCGGCAGCAGAAACCGGTTGTCCCGGTAAGTGAAAGCCCACACCAGGAACAAGGCGAGACTGCTCCAGAGCAACAGGCGGATGGCGCGTGGCAGCCGCCGCACAAAAAGAACCAGCAGCGGTGTGAAGACCAGGTACAGCGGGCCGATTTGCCATCGCCCCAGGTGTTCGACCGTCGCCCGCCAAGGCAAAAGGAGCAAGTCCCCCAAGCGGGCCAACGCGCCCTGCCCGGCCAGAGCGGCCAGCCCGCCCTTCTGCCCGGCATGATAACTGTAGAACGCGGCCTCGTAAGCGCTCCAGTCGGGACTGTGGAAGAGCGAGTTCAGAAAAGGGAAGAAGGGATTGCCGGTCACGATCAAATTCTTCAGATACCAGGGTGCGGCCACGATCAGCGCTGCCCAGACAAAACTCCACAGGTCGCCCAGGCAGGGCTTGCTTTCCACCGCGACGTCGGCCGGAGGCTCGCCGGCCTGCACCGCCCGGTCAATGCGCCGAACGATGTCGCGTGTGCGAATGACCAGAACGCCTACCATGACCGCCGCGACATAAACAAAGAGAAAAAGCGCGGTGTACTTGATCCCCATCGCCAGACCGCAGAACAGCCCGATCAGCAAAGCGAGCCGGTGGGCATGCACCTCCAGCCGGTACCCCCCCAGCCAAGCGTTCTTTCGCCTTCGCTGGAACTGCTTGTCCACCCACAGGACAAGCGTGTAGAACGTCAACAGGTAATAGTAGGTCAGCCCCAGTTCGATGAAGGCCCACGAGGCCAGCAGCGGCACAAAGGGCGTGCAGGCCAGGATCGCTGCCGCGAGCAGCCCGGCTGTCGAGCTGTGCAACCTGCGCCCGAGGGCGTAAAGGGCCAGCAGAGTCAGGGCGAAGAAGGAAAAATGGAGCAGGCGACACGCGACGTCCTCTCCAAACACGAGCGCCAGAGTGTAAAGCATCTCGACGGTGAAGGGGAAATTGCTGAAGGCGCTGTCGCGCAGGTACACCCAGCCGCCCTCGGCCACATACCGGGCCGGCGCCGCGAGGTGGTAACGTAACGCATCCGATTGGTGCGGCGGGGCCAGGGCCGAGAGGAATCCCAGCAGCACCGGGATCACGATCAGAACCCACAGAGCGATGCGCACCGGGTCCCGGAAAGTTCTCCTCCGATTCTCATCGCGCTCGCGCCAATTCGCCGGGAGCTGAAAGGACCGGTACACCACTCGAATTTCGCCCGGCACGCACAATGCAGCCAGTCCCAATCCGATCAACACCCAAGGGAGGCGCAGCAGCCCCAGCAGAGCCCATAGAAGAGTCCCGTAGGCCAGCGTCCCAAGGCCCAGCCCCAGAGCCAAGCAGACTTTCTCCCCGGAAAGAATCTCCCCGCGCACGCTCTCTAAATCCTGCTCGCTGTCCTCCGGCGGCCCGTGCTCTCCCTGCTGAGAGGTGAAAAGGGGGAAAGTATCGTTGAGGTAAATGCCAAGAAAGCGAAGGGCTTTCATCCCTACCGAGTAGGCGAGGAAGAGAAGAAGCCCGGCGAGCAACACCGGCCTGAGGTGCCCTGCCAGCGGCCGGAGGAACTCCCCCCCGGCATAGGCCATCCCCACGCCCAGGAACAGGACGGCAAACGCCGGCATCCACAGAACCTTCCACCGAGTCGAAATCTGCGCCATCCCTGCGACGACCCCCCGGACTCAAGAGGCAACAGTCTCAGATGGAGGCCACCTTGCAGGTGGACTCCACCCCGCTGAAGAGTTAAGGCTTCAGCCTGCCGTATATCCCCTACGCCTCTAAGTCATTCTAGACATCGAGCCGACTTTACCGCCCGCCGATGACAATGTCCCGTTTCTCAGCCCCATCAACCTGGCGGCAGAACTCGGCGAAACGGGCATAGTCCTTCGGCTCGATGCGCTGAGGCGGAACGATGAGGGAGCGCGTAATGTCCAACTGCCCTCCCTCGACCCGGAAGATAAGGCTATAGACGCCGAACTCCGACACCAGGACGGTGTCTTGCGGCACTTCGAGAAAGGTCCAGCCGCTTCCGCTCGGCAATCGGACCGAGGCGAAGTAGGGCATCCACTTGGCCCAGCCGGTAAACTCCAGGGGATGTTCCCGCGTGGCGTCCCGCACAAGGTCAGACATCGACGCAGGGTCCAGAACCGGTGTGAGGAGATAGCGCTCGCCGGCCGGCCGAAGCAGCTGGGGGATGCGGCCTTCAAAAGCGAAAGCCAAGTGATCAGCGAGCTGATTCTCTCCAAATACTTCGGTTTGCTCGACCTGGATGCCTCGCAAATTGTGACCAATCGAGACATCCACCAGGCGCTGGCGCAAATCCGGGTTGGTCATCTGTTGGCGCAGGGCGGCCCGCGCCGCGCCCAGGAACGTCAAGAGGCCCTCGACCCGGGCCGCACCCTGCGGCTCCAGCTGAAAGCGCACCTCGCTGGCCATCGCCGCCCCCGGACTTTGCCCCGGATCGGGAACAGTGAAAAACTCCCCTCCCCGGCGGAGAACCATCGCATAGGTTTGACTCAACCGGGGATGAATCTCCTCCGGCGGCTGGTAGCGGCTGCTGAAATCAATCCAGCGGTCGCGCAGGTGTCCCGGTGTGCGGCTTCCGGATGGATCCTCGGCAGGCACATAAAGCAGCGTGCCGGAGAGGTAGTGCGGCGTGGGAATCGAAGGCAGCCCCTGCAACCACCGGGGGTCGTAGGAGAAAGCCACCTCGCTGCGCAGCCCCATCGCGCCGAGCAAGGCCTGAGCCAGCAGAGCGCGCTCCAGCGCTCCCCCGGAGCCGGTGAAGTAAGTATCGTAAATCGTTCGTCCCCCCTGGCCGCTTTCCTCGATTCTCTCCTGGACGTAGTTGTAGACCGTGTCAATCTTCTCGTCGCGCTCTTCGAGGTCCAAGGCGAGCAAGGAGGCCACCGCCTCGATCGCTTCCATCTTCTCCTGCCGGCCGAGCAGCGTCGAGCGGGCGGCGCGCTGGCCGACGAGAAAGTCCGGGGTGGTGCTGATACGCACCGTGTCCACGATCTCGGAAAGCGGGGGTTGAAAAGGCTCGCTCTTGATCCCTTCGACCTCATGGCGTTCCCACAGGTAAAGGGTAGCGCCGGTCGCCTCCTCAATCCGGGGCGCGAAATCGGCCGGGTGAGTCGCCGCGTGGAAAGAGAGGCCCGGGGGCACCCGCACGGCAAAGCGGCTGAGCAGCATCGGGTCGTCCTCGCCGCCGAAATAGAAGGTCTGGCTCTGAAAGTTCCGGCCGGGCGGCAGGCCGCGCGAGGCGGTCTCCTCGTAGGCAAAGTCAATGATGCTGCCGTCTTCGAGGTTAAACATCGAAATAGCCTGGTGGCTTCCCAAGTCCTGGATCGAGGTCGGCTCATAGGTCTGGCTGCGGTCGGGCGAGTAGGTGCGCGCCCACAGCAAGCGAACGCCGTCGCCGCCGGGAATCGTGATCTCGGCAAAGCGCTCCCGGCCTTCCTTGTTCTTGAGCAGAATCGCCTGATGCACTTGGGTACGGGCAGTCCCGTTGGGGAAAATCTCCATCACGGAGCTGTCAATGAGATAGACCGCGCCTGCCCGCCGCTGGGGAAGCCGGGCAAGCGCTTCTTCGTCAATCTCCTCGACCTGTACGTCGTAAGGGGTGTACCAGTCCCGGGAGATGGCGATCTCCGGCTGCCGGCTTTGCTCGAGTTCGAGCTGCCGAAGGGTTTCCCGAATGCGAATGGACTCGGGCGCGCGCTGCAAGGCTTTTTGCAGCGCCAAGGCCGCCGCCTCTCTCGCTTGGGTGAGAGCCGGCTCGCTTCTCTCGCTGTGGTGCTGTGGGTAGGTCCGCCGAGCCGAGGCGGACCCATTGCCCGGGATCGCGGGCCACGCTCGGCTCGCGTGGCCTACCTTTCTCTGGAGGAGATGCAGCTGAGCCATCTGGAAATACGGCTCGGGATCGGCCGGGCACTGTTCGGTCAGGCGATCGAGCTCCAAGAGCGCCTCGTTCCAGTTGTCTTGGCGCATGGCCGCCTTGGCCCGTTCGAGCTGAGCCTTGCGGGACAAGGGCCATCCTTCGAGGTAGTCGTCGAGAAACCGAAGGGGTTCTTCCTCTCGTCCGGTTCGCCGGCCCTGCTCGATATAACGCTGAAGCGCCTCCCAATCGAGGCGGCGCTGAAGTCCTTCCTTCAAATACTCGAAGGCGGCGCGTTCTCCCTCACTTTCGTTGAGAAGGCCGATCATCGGCAGGAGAGCACGCCCCTTGCCCGGAAACAATTCCAACGCCCGGGCATAGTCGCGCCTCGCCTCGATCCAGAACTGCTTCTGGCGATGGACACGGCCTCGCTCGATCCATAACGTGCAGGGCACAGGCAGCCCTCGGCTTTCGCGCTGCTCCAGGCAAGCCTCCAGGACCCGCTTGGCTTCATCCCAAGTTTGCCTGGACGCATGGTATCGAGCAGCCTCGACGGCGGCCATTGCATCCGCCGGAAACCGCTCGAGGGTTTGCTCGAAACGCTCTTGCGCCTGTTTCTCCAATCGGGTGCGGGACTCGGGCCGCTGTTCGGCCTGCATCCGGTAGGTTTCTCCCAGCACCCGATGCGCCAGAGCGAAGGAGGAGGCGCTTGAAATCAGCCGCTCGGCGATGGCCTCCGCCTCGGGCCAGGCATCATAGTTCACTGCCAAACCCCAATGGAGGAGCAATCGCTCAGCCGAAGGGGACGCCTCGGCACTTAGCCGGTCGAGCGCCTCCAGAACAGGAGGGACCCAACCCTCGGCTGCCCCGCCGGCTGTTGAAGTATCGGTTCGTCCGGGAGGGGACACCGGAGTTGCCGGCAGCGGGCGAATGTTCCAAGGCTCGCCATTTTCGTCTCGCAGCTCCAGAGAAAAGGACCAGGAATTCCCGCTCTTCAGGCTCTTCACCAGAATCCAGTTGGGGCCGGGGCGAAGCCGGCAGGAGGCTTGCAGGTGGCGGGCCAGCTGGAGGTCGGCCGCGTTCTTCTCCAGGAGGAGCGTCCCGTTGAGCCAGACCCGGACGCTGTCGTTGCTCGTGAGTGATAAGGTTCCGGGGCCGCCCTGCTCGACCTCGAACTGGGTGAAGGCGTAGGCCACGCCGCTGTGAGGATAGAGGAAGTCCTCAAAGTCGAGCCTTCCCAAGCGAAGGGGCGCTGAGAGATTTACCCGGCGGGTGGTCCATCCCTCGAAGCTCCATTCCTCGGCGGCCGGGTCCTCTTCGGGGCCGAAGCGCTCCTGCAAGTCTTCCGGGCCGAAACGAGCGAAAGGACCGGCCACCCACTGCCAGGTGGTGATTCGGCCAAGCAGACCGGCGGCCTGCTCGGCTTCCTCCCATCGGCCCAGGCGAGCCGCCAGCCGCCACACGCGCCGCGCCATGGCAAGGCGCTGAGCGATGGAGAGCCGCTCGCCGGCCTTGAGAATCCTGCCGTAAGACTCCAGGAGGGTTGCGTCCAGATCCACCCGGCGGGCAATCTGGTCCAGGAAAAACAGCAGCCCTTCCCACTCCTCGATGGTCAATGGCTCCGGCTGCGACAGGACTTGGAGCCACGTCTCAGCCGCCTGTTCTTCCTGCCCTTGGGCGAAAAGAACGAATCCTCGGCTTATCCCGCTGGAGGTATCGGTGGCTGCCCCGAGAGCCTCCAACGCCTCTTCGAACTGGTTCCGGCTCAACAGCTCCCAAGTCGAACCCCTGTCGCCCGTGGCGATACTCCGAGAAGCTGTAGCCCAGTCGCCCTCGGCTGGGCTGAGAGCAGGGTCTGCCTTCATTTGAGCCAACGCCGCCTGCCCGAGCGCCAGGAACAGGAGGGAAATGAGTAACACGCAAACTCGTTTTCGACTTCGATCCGGGCCGGCCAACTGATCCTCCAGCGATACGGCAGAGTTCCCGTTTAAACAAAACTCCTTTGACACAGCAAGTCATTATTCCACAGGCTGCAACGCTTTGTCCAGAGCAAGCGGCCTGGTGGCTGGTTTGCCGCTTGGTTGCGGGTATCCGGCATATTGAGAGTATCGCCGGATTGGAGTAAACTCCGCTTCTGGTGGTCTGCGCGAGAGAGGCTCTGAGGACAGGCCGGCAAGGGAAAGAGGTGCCCGGTGGCGAAGGAGAAGCGCTCGTTCTCCAGTTGCTTCTTTCTGGTGATCGCCTTGGCGGCGATCGGGATCGTTGTGCTCCTGGCGAGTATGGACTGGATCAAGGAGCGGCTCGGCCTGGAGAAACCCGATTCACCGGTGGGCCGTAAGATTGACGAAACGATTCCCCAGATCGCTGCTGTTCAAACTTATGAGGAACGAGTCAGGCCGGGGCTGCAACTGGTCGAAATGAAAGCGATCAAGGATGCTTACGCCACCTATTATATTCTGAACGACCGGTGGCCGGAGAGCCTCGAGCAACTCGTGATGGGCGGCCAGATCGATCGCAGCAAACGGACCGACCTGTACGGCCACCGCTATCTTTTCCTGCCGGTCGAGGACGACGTGTATCTGGTTTCCAGCGGCCGGGACCGGCTGCGCAACACGGCGGACGACCTGGTCGTATCGCTGAGAAGCCCCAGCCTGGAGCTCAGCGAAGAGGACAAGCAGATGGTCGCGCTGCTGGTCACCGAGGCGGCCTTGTCCGCGACTGAGTGAGGCTGCCTCTGCGAGCGAGGATGCTTCAGAGGCTGTTGCCGTAGCCTTGTGAAAACTGTTCGCTCCTGCTAGACTGAAGCGGAGAAACAGGCCTATCGGCTATCGGTAAAGAATGAGAAAGGCAAGCGATGAGCTCACTGGAACGGATTGGAGATGTGGTGATTTGGACCCCCGAGGGGAATGTGGTTCACACGAATATCCAGGCGCTGCGTGAGGAAATCGATCCCCATTTGGATGGCTCTCTCCGGGGAATGATTGTGGACTTGAGCCAGGTGGTCTATCTGGACAGTTTGGGCTTAAGCCTCTTTATGCGCTGCCACGCCCATATGGTGCGAGCGCGAGGCAGGTGCATTTTTGTGGGACCCTCGGGCAATGTGGCGCGGGTGTTCAAACTGATGGATTTGGACACGCTCCTGACCGTGGTGCCCACACTCGAAGAAGCCAAGAAGCTGCTGGAATAGTTCTCTATCCTCTTTCCTTTCGAGGCAGCCCACTGACCCCCACTGTAAGCTGTGGCCCAGCCGCCCTCGGCTGTTCGAGATGCCGCGTCCGAAAGGACTCAGTCAAAGTAGGCCACGCGAGCCGAGCGTGGCCCGCGACTTTCAACAACGGCTCCGCCTCGGCTCGGCGGACCTACCCGCTCGGCAGACCTACCGACGATAGGACAACGGGCGCAGCAAGCAGCGCCCCTACCCGAGGATGGAGCACTGCCGCCCCCGGCTGTGCCCTGTTCTCCTCAGAACAACAGCCCCGGCTGGCGCGCCTGCTCCTCGATGAAACGTGCTGCATAAACGCCCTCCAGCCGCTCGATGCGCCTCAGCAGCATGTGAGAGGGGAGCAGGGGCATCTCCTCCAGCCGAAGCGCAGAGCGGGGAAGAACCCCCCCTTTGCCCGTTTGCAGCTTCAGCCGACAGCCGGGCAGGCTCCGAGGCTCGACGCGAAACGGCTGAATCGCAGAATGCAGCCGGCCCACCAGCCGCCGGCCCATCGGAGCCAGCTGAACCTCCAGGCGCGTCCAGTGTTTTGCCCCTTCGAGGATAGAAGGCAGCGGTTCGAAATCATAGAGATAGAGATGGGGACTCTCGTGAAGCCACCCGGGGCTTTCGATATCGGGCAACAGGCCCAGAGTGAACCGGTCGAGGCGCTTCGGCCGCCCGCCGAGACGGCCGAGAGCGAGAATTAAGGGGGAATCGCCGGTGCGCCGGGCCGCCTCGGCCAAAGCCATCAGCCGGTCTCGCAGATGGGCCGCCGCGACAATCCAGAAGCCTCCCCGGCCTGCATCCAGGCTGGCCAGGGTCAGCACGTCGCGATCCCGTTCCAGCCAAGGCCAGACGTCGCGCAGGACGCCCGCCTGCAAGACTTCGCGTCCCAGCCACCAATGGTGACGCGCGGGTGGGTCGAGAGCCGGCTCGAACGGAAGCAGCTCAGCCAGGTTCCGCCCGGCCGGAATCGAAAGGGGAACCCCCAGAATCCGGCTTTCTTCCTGAACCAGCTCGGCCGGCTCGCGGGGCAAGGTCTGCTCCTGTTCGTCAGGGGCGGCGCCGGCCCAACCCAAATCGAAAAGATAGCCTTGGAGGTCTTCCTCGAGGGGATAGTCCGCTCCCGGGCGCCGCGCAGCCACAGTTTCCAGAACTTCCAGCCGGGTTTGATACAAGGGATGTCCGTCTCTGAAGGTGTCAAACGCGCCGCAAAGGACCAGCTCGCGCAATACCCGGCGGGTCACCGGTCGCCGGCTTGTGCGGCGAAGCACGTCCTCGGGAGAGGAAAAAGGTTTCTCCTGCCGGCTTTCCACCAGATGTCGGCTGGTCACCGGGCCGATGTTCGCAATCAGCGAAAATCCCAGCCGCAAGGCATTGCCTTCGATCCGGCAATCCTCTTCGCTTTGGTTAATATCGGGAGCGAGCAAGCGCCCCCCCCGTTTCTCCAGGAAAGCCTGCACGGCGGGAATGACCGCCTGCGGATGGGCCGACTCGCCCAGCACTTCCCGGGCGAACGCCAAGGGATTCTCCTCGGCCGCCGCGGCGAACTGAAGCATCGTTTTGGCCCAGCTGCGGCAGTGCTGGCGCGAAGACAGATAGCGGGGCAGCTGGGACAGCAGCTGGGTCAGCGGGTAGGTGACCTCGGGGTTCTCGAGCAGTCCCATCACCTCCCGGACCATCCGGTCCGCAGGCAGCAGCTGCACCCCCCCGGCGAGTACTCGCCCTTGCACGGCCGCAGCCGAGCCTGCCGGAAGGCGAAACACACTCTCAAAGAGGGGCGGGAGCTGCTCACGAAACAGGATCAGGCCCTGAGTTTCCTCGACCAGAGCGTCCAGGGATTGCCGTCCCTGTTCCGCCGAGAGGACTCCTCCCAAGCGGTCGGCCGGGCTGCGTTCAGCCCGCCATCGCAGCCGCAGCGAGCGTAGAAAGCCATTTCGGTCTCTTCGTTCCAGCTCGAGCAGGGCCAACGTCGCCACGAGTTGGGACAGCGACTGCGGCTGCATGGCGCGAAACGCCAGCCAGACCACCGGGCGCCGATAGCGCGGATACAACAGGGGAAGGATCTCTTGAAGCGTCGAGGGCTGCCCGGGCGCGAGAGCCGCTCCCGGGATATCCGCCTCCTCCGGTTTTCCCCCGCTGCCCAGTCGGGAAAGCCGGGTCCGATTAGCATCCACCGCCAAGTCAAAAAGCATCCCAGGCGCAGCCAGCGCTTCCCTGGGAGCCAAGGCCAACTGATTCCAGCGGGGAAAGGGCGGGTTTCCCGGCTGGCAGGGTAGCTCTGCGGCCACCGGGCGGGACATGGCCAGCACCCAGCGGATTCCGCGCGAAGGGGCTTGGGCGCACCGCTTGAGATAGGCGATGGCCTGAGGGTGCCGCTCCAGTCCCCGCTCGGCGGCCAAAGCGCGAAGGCCGGCCGCGGGAGGGCTTTGGCTCTGAGCGATGACTCCCAGGCAGGCCTCTCCGAACAGCTCGGAGAGAATCTCCAGGATCGCTTCCTGATACCCATCCGGGATGTGCAGGACGAGCGGGCTGCGCAGTTGCAGGACAGTATCCTCCTCAAACTCGGCCCCTTGGGCGAGGGGATCGAACGGCGTCAGCTCCAGCAGGTATGCGCACAGCAGACCGCGGGTCATCCGCTCGGGCAGGGCGACCAGTTCCGGCTGCGGCAAGCGCCGGAACAGCTCGTAAAGCGCCAGGAAAAGGCCCACGCGGTCATGCCGGCGCAAGGCCGAGAACTCTTCGTAAAGACGTTCCCGGAGCAGTTGGACCTGTGCGGGCCGGCGCCGCTCCACGGCGTTTTGAATCTGGTCCCACAGGTACGTCTCCGGGTTGAAGCCCCGCTCCAGTCGCAGGGTCGGCTCGCCCAAGTGCCGAGGCTGCCGGCCTCCTGCCGCCCGCAACGCCAAACGCCGGGCGTGCCCCAGAGCCGACGGCTGACCCGCATAGGCCGCCTCCACCTCGGCGGCAGGCCTCAGGCGAAGGGAATGAAACAGCTCGGTCGAGAGCGGGGGGAAGCCGGCCGAGGCGCTGTCGAGTCCCTCGGCCTGCAATTCACCCGCTCGGTACTGACGGCCTAAGTCGTAAAGGCCCGCGTCTGCCGAGTCCAGGAAGGTCGCAACCGGCATCGCGATCGGCGCCAGCCCCAGCTGGACGGCCCACCCGGAGAGCGACTCCATACGCTCGGGCGGGCTGCCGGGAGAGCCGGGAATCGGCAGCCGGAGATAAAAGGTCGCCTGGGGCAACTGCTCGAACAGCGCATGGAGCGGGCGCAGCCAGGTTTCCCGCAGCTCCGGCTGCCCGGCGTCCGGGCGATGAGGTGGAGGCTCGATCAGGCAAGCCAGGCCGCTGCCGGGGATTTCCGACTCAGACAGCAGCCCGGCCAAACCGGCCTGGCGATAAGCATCCCGGGAAAGCGCCGAAAAGAGGCTCAATAGCTGCTGGTAGCCGACCGAATCGAGCGCCAGGAGAATGACCGGAACGCGCCGGGCGGGATCGGCCAGCAGCTCCATGCCGCTCAAGGGCGAGACCTCCATCGCCTCAGCCAAGGCCCCCAATTCCACGGCGGCGCTCAGCGACTCCCGGTCGGCGACTCCGAGCGTGGTATAGCCGAGCTGGACAGCCCGCTGCACCAACGGTTTCAAGGCATAGAGTCCGAGCGGGGCACTGTGTATCGTGCGAAGTAGCAGCGGCACGGAGGGAACGCTTGAGTCCAACGCAGCCCTCGGGGTTTCTATGATAGGCTGGACACCGAGACCAAGGTAATGGAATTCCCGGGCACTGACAAGAGCTTTTTGCACTGTGGGGATCGCCCGTGCGCGGCCCGGGCGCGGGACTGGAGAGGCCGGTCGCCCGGGAGATGGGCGGGATCGGTATGTGGACGGCGAATGAGTTGACAGGGAAAGGGCGATTTGATAGCTTCTGAAAGGGAAAATGGGTGTGGAAGCAGGTCGGCTCGCAGTCGAGCTTCGGGGGTTTGGTCGGCTTGGTAGGAAGGACCGTCCGGGGACACAACGGTTCCGTGGACGGAAGAAAAGTGCAGGTAGAGTCGCCCGTGCGAAGTGGCCTGTACCTCGCATCCTTTGGACGGAGGAAAGCGTATGAATCTGCCGTCGAAACGAAAGCTGATCCCCATCGCCGTGATTGTTGTCGTGGTCATCGGCGTGATCCTGTGGGTATGGGTTCAGAAGCGCAACACCGAGCAGCTGATCCAGGAAGGGATGGCGGCACTGCAGGCAAAGAACTGGGGCGAGGCGAGCGAGAAATTGGCCCAGGCCAAGCTGCGTGTCCCTAATCATCCCGATGTCGTCTACGGTCTGGCGAAGGCTAATCTGGAGCTGGCCTTGCAGGAGTATCAGGCCGGTCGCCCCGCGTATCTCAACCGGCTGCGGCAGGTGGAGGGCCAGCTGGACCACCTCCAGCGGGTCGCCGGCGATCGTCCGGAGGCGGCTTTGGTCCGCGGGGATGTTTTCTTCTACCTCGACCGCCCCGAGACCGCTTTGAGGTCCTACCAGGAAGTCCTGAAGCGTCAGCCGGGCAGCTATGAGGCGCAGCTGGGCGTGGGCCGGTCGCTCTACGCTCTGGCGGAGGAGGACCCAAGCCGCCGGGCCCAAGCCATCGAGGCTTTGCAGAAGGCCCTGCAAATCAACCGGAATTCCGAAACGGCGCTGCAACTGTTGGCGGAACTCTATGTGCAGCAGGGAGACTTGGCTGCGGCCTCCCCAATAGCCGAGGCGCTGGAGAAGCTGGGTCGCCCCCTGAGCGGCAGGAGCCTTAAGACGGTCGGCAAAGTGTTGTTTTTCCAGGGTCGGTACGAGAAAGCCAAGGGATTCCTCCTGCAAGCGGTGGACAAGATCGGAGGGATCCTTCACATGAAGGACCTGGTGGAAAACCGCTACCTGCTGGGCACGACCTGTTTCTATCTCCGGGACCTGGAGGGGGCGCGAACCCATCTCAACCAGGCTGCAAAAAGTTCCGAAAAAGAGAGCTATCCCCTGATTCAGCTGTCCCAACTACTCACTTTCCAGGCGGTGTCCGTCAAGGGGGAGGAGGACAGGAGAGCCCAACAGATGGAGCGCGCCATGCGCAGCCTTGAGGAGGCGAGCCGGCGCGAGCCTCAGAATCCCACCGTGCTGTATCTTCTGGCGCATGCCTATGTTCGCTTGGACCGATTTCCCGAGGCTCGGGACACCTTGATGCGATTAGTGGGCACTTTTCCTGATAATGTCCCGGCCCGATTTGACCTGGCGGGCATTCTCTACAATCTCGGGGACGATATTCAAGCGATCCGGCATTATCAGGAGATTCTCAAGCGGGACCCCCAGCTTGGCAAAGCTAGTTTTAATCTCGGGTCCATTTTTCTGAAACGGGCCGGCTATGCGGAGGCCATCGAGCACTTGGAGCAAGCGGTCCGGAACGCTCCCGAGCTGATCGGCCCTCACCTCAATCTCGCGCAAGCCTACTTGGGCCGGGGTTCGCTCGCCAAAGCGCAAGAACAGTACGAGGCCGTGTTGCAGCTACATCCGGGGGAAATTCAGGCCCTTCTAGGCCTGGGTATGATCCACCAGCGCCAGGGCGACATGCCGAAGGCTCAGGAGTATTTTCGCGATGCAGTACGCACGGCGCCCGCTTCGGACACCGCCCATGTGATGCTCGCCCGCAGCTACGCCCAGCAGGGAGATCTCCTCGGCGCGATTCGGGAGCTGGAGCGGGTCCTGAGCATTAACCCCCAGAATTACTCGGCCCAGATCCAGCTCGGCAACGCCTATCTGGAGCTGGGCGGGCGCAGCTCCGTCCGCAAGGCGGTCGAGCTGTTCGAGGGACTGCAGGAGAATCCCAGCCGGACGATTGTCCGCGAGGCGCTGACGGGCTTGGCCCTGGCCTTTCTGGCCGAGGAGGATTTTGATGGGGCGCAGGAGCAGTTCAATCGGATCCTGAGTCTGCCCAACCTGTCCGCCGCGGAGCAGGCCGAAATCTACGTGAACATCGGCAATGCCTACCTGAAACAGGGGCAGGAGAAGCTCGCCCGGGAAAACTACGAAAAGGCGATGGCCCTGGACGCTTCCCTGCCGGAAGCGCACTATAACCTGGGACGGCTGTACCAATTGGAAAAGCGGTTCGCCGACGCCCGCCGCAAGTACATCATGGCCTATGGTTACGAGCCCAACCTGGCTCCGGCCCACTATAATATGGGCGTACTGTACGACCAGCAGGGAGACCTCGAACAGGCCGCGAAGGAGTATCGGGCGGCCTTGCAGATCGATCCCTCCCTGGGTGAGGCCTACCTCAATCTGGCCAATTTATACCAGCGCCAAGGCGAGAACGAACAGGCTTTGCAGCTGTTGCAAGAGGCGAAAACGCTGACCCCCAATGCCAAGCTGGTGCGGGACGCGCTCGGCGCTCTTTACTACCGCCTGGGACAATACGACCAGGCCAAGGCGGAGCTGGACTATCCCAATCCGACGGCGCAGGCCTTGCTGCTGCGGGGAATTCTGCATTTTCACGAGGAGCAATACGCCGAGGCGGTCACCCAGTTAAGAGCGGCCTTAAAGGAGGAAGCATCCCAGCCTCGGCCGGCGACGCTGGTGAACCTTGGCGCGGCGTTGGTCAAAATCGGAAATTACCCCGACGCCGAGCGGTACCTCGAGCAAGCCTTGAATATAAGGCGCGACTGGAGCGACACTTACAATGCCCTGGCGGCTCTTTATGTCGGAACGGGGCGATATGACGAGGCGCAACAGGCCCTGGAGCGCTCGTTAGCGCTGAAGCCGGGGCAAAGCGAAATCGAGGCTGCTTTGGAGCAAATCAGGGACTTGGCATAAAGGCCGTAATATGGGACTAAAGTCCCTGCTCCGGGGTTTTGGACGAGGTGGCATGGGCCTCCTGCCCGGGGTTGCGGTGAAAGTGGGCCGGGCCGGGCGAGAAAGAGGTCCCCGGGCTTGGAGCAGGGTTCGCGAGCAGGAAGGCGGGGAATGGTGTTGCCGTTCGCCAAGGGTGTTCGTTGACATTGGGGACGGCAGGATTAGAATAAGATCAGGGGATGAGAGTTCAGGAAAGGCTTCTCCGGCGAGTGCCGGAAGGCGAATCGGGTGAGTTTCAAGGAGTGGTCCTCCCTCGGGGGGGCTGCGCCTTGAGTCTCGGAGGTTCTCATGCGGAAGCAACATCCGGAACAGCTGGTCAGCCTGCTCGAACAAGCGGGCAAGATTGACGAACAGAAGATTCGAGAGGCGATGGTCAAATCGAGCGAGATGGGGGCCCCTTTGCCGAAGACACTCGTGCAGATGGGCCTGGTCGAATCGGAAGACGATATTCTCACCGTGCTGGGTGAAAACCTGGGCATGAAGACGGTGAAGATCACCGACTATCGAGTCGATCCCGAGGTGCTGGCGCTGCTTCCTCGGGAGATCACGTCCAAATACAAGGTGATGCCCCTGGCGATAGACGGAAGCCGGGTTACGGTGGCCTTGGCTGACCCGTTTGACGTGCAGTCGATTGACACCCTCCGATTCTACCTGGAAGAAAAGGGATATCAGCTGGAGCCGGTCATCGCGCGGGAAGACGAGGTGGAGGCGGCCGTTGCGCGGTACTACACCAGCGCGGACGCCGAGGTGGAGAAAATCCTCCAGGATTTGACCCACACCATGCATGCCGAGGCGCTGGAGCAGGAAGTGGAGGAGCAAACCAACTTGGGCGCATTCATCGACAGTATTTCCGAGGCGGACATCGAAGAGGACGAAGCGCCTATTGTACGCCTGGTCAACCTGGTTTTCCAGGAGGCGTTGCGCAGCCGGGCGAGCGATATTCATTTTGAACCTTATGAGAAGGCGTTCAAGATCCGTTTCCGCATCGACGGTGTGCTGCACGAGGTGCAATCGCCGCCGAAGCGGTTGCAGCCCTCGATCCTTTCCCGAGTCAAAATCATGTCGGGGATGGATCTGGCCGAGAAGCGCATTCCGCAGGACGGCCGCATCCAGATGAAAATGCAGGGCCGGGATATCGACTTCCGCGTGTCCGCGCTGCCGGGGCTGTTCGGAGAGAGCATTGTCCTGCGCCTTCTCGACAAGAGCGGCGTCATGCTCGGCCTGGAGCAAATCGGCTTCCTGCCTGAAAACATCGAGATCTTCAAGAAGCTGATTCGCAAGCCGAACGGCATCATTCTCATCACCGGCCCCACCGGTTCGGGCAAGACGACCACCCTGTACAGCGCCTTGGGAACGATCAACAACGTGGACACGAAGATCATCACCATCGAGAACCCGGTCGAGTACCAGATCGAGGGCATTAACCAGGTGCAGATTCACGAGGATATCGGCTTGACGTTTGCCGCAGGGTTGCGCAGTATTCTCCGCCAAGCGCCGAACGTGATTCTCGTGGGAGAGATCCGGGACGCCGAGACGGCGGAAATCGCCATCCGAAGCGCGCTGACCGGCCACCTGGTTTTCAGCACCCTGCACACCAACGACGCTCCCAGCGCGACCACCCGATTGATCGAGATGGGGGTGAAGCCCTTCCTGGTGGCCTCGGCGATCCAGGCGGTCATGGCGCAGCGCCTGGTGCGGGTCATCTGCAAGGATTGCAAGGAGTCCTATGTGCCCGATCCGGTGATTTTGGAGGAGTTTGTGCCGGATGCGGCCGAGTTCGCTCACACCCGTTTTTACCGGGGCCGGGGCTGCGAGAGCTGCAACTATACCGGATACCGGGGCCGCACGGCGATTCATGAGATTATGGTGATGACCGAGGAGCTGCGGGACCTGGTCTTGAAAAAGACCTCCTCGGAGCATATCCGGGAGCTGGCCCGCGAGCAGGGAATGCGCACCCTGCGCGAGGACGGCTTCCTGAAAGCTCAGCGAGGCGACACCACGCTCTTGGAAGTCTCCCGCATCACCTCCCAGGACGTGGGATAGCCGGCCATCCTCGGGCGGTTTTGGAGTTGTTGCCCAGTTGAACTTGACAACGAGACTGCTGCAGAGAAGGAGGACCTGGAACCTTGGAAATGAATGACCTACTCAAAATGGTGGTGGATCGGGATGCTTCCGATCTCCACCTGACCGTCGGTCGTCCGCCGGTGATCCGTATTGACGGCCGGCTGGAGAACCTCGGCGCGGAACCCCTGACGCCGGACGACACGGTTCGACTCATGGAAAGCATCGCCCCGGACCGGCATCGGGAGGCGATCCAGGAAATGGGAAGCAGCGACTTTGGTTATACGTTCGGCAACCTGGCCCGCTTCCGCGTGAGTATTTTCCGCACCCACGGCAACGTTGGAGTCGTCTGCCGGCTCATCCCCCACCGCATTATGACCTTTGAAGAATTGGGCTTGCCGGTGACGGCCACCAAGGAGCTGTTGCACCGTCCCCGAGGGCTGTTCCTGGTCGTAGGCCCGACCGGTTGCGGCAAGACGACGACGCTGGCCACTATGATCGACTACATTAACCGGGAGCGGGATTGCCACATTATCACGATTGAAGACCCGATCGAGTACTGGCATCCCCACAAGCGCTCGATTGTGACGCACCGGGAGCTGCACGTGGATACGCCGAGTTTCGCCCGGGCGTTGCGGCAGGCGCTGCGCCAGGACCCCGACGTGATCCTGGTGGGAGAAATGCGCGACCTGGAAACGATGGAAGCCGCGATCACGGCCGCCGAGACCGGGCACTTGGTCTTTGCAACGCTGCACACCAACAGCGCGGCTCAGACCGTCAACCGGGTCGTCGACGCGTTTCCGGTCACCCAGCAGGAGCAGATTCGGATGCAGCTGTCGGTGACCATGATCGCGATCATCTCCCAACAGCTGCTCCCTCACGCCAGCGGGAAGGGCCGGCTCGCCGCGTATGAAGTGATGATTATGACTCCGGCGATTGCCAACCTGATCCGCGAGCGGAAAACGAACCGGATCCTTTCGTCGATCCAGACGGGCCAGAAACTGGGCATGATCACGATGGATCAGTATCTGCTCAATTTGTACCATGCGGGAAAGATCACGGGTGAAACGGCGATCTACCGCTCGCAACATCCGGAGGACGTTCGCCAGAAAATCATGGGGGAGTAGCACCGCCGAGCCGTCGGCGATGTAGCCCATCCGCCCCGGCTGTGGCGGAGCATCACCCCGAACGGTGGGATAGCCCAGCCGCCCTCGGCTGCGGCCCGAGGGCCGGGGGCGGCTGGCCCCGGCCGAAACCTATCCGGAGAGGAGTCAGCGAATGCTGTTCAGCCGCAAGGCTAAGGATAAGGAAAAGACGCAGAGTCCCTCAGTCAAGGTGACCGAGCGTCCCAAGACGCCGGATTCCCGGGCGGAGAAGCCCAAAGCGGCGACCGCGACGGAGAAAAAGCTCGACACCCTCAAAGAAGAAGCCACGAAGGTGCGCGATCGCAAGCTGGTGCAGGGGGTAGCCTCGCAGCTGGAAGAGGCCGGCCTGCTCAAAAAACCGCAAGGCGCCATCGCTCCGGCGGACGAAACGGCTCAGCCGACGGAAACGGCCTACCCCACCAAGGAAGGCTACACGACCGAAGAGGACATGCTGAAAGTGCTCTCGGAGCAAATCGGCATGCCCTACGTGCAGCTCAACGATTATCAGGAGAACTTCACCGAAGAGCTGCTGTCGCTGCTGCCGACCAGCGTCGCCCAGATGTACAAGGTCTTCCCGCTGGAGCTGCAAAGCGACGGTTCCCTCCTCGTGGCCATGGTCGATCCCCTCAATGTGCATACCCTGGACGATCTCAGCCTGTTGTTGAGCAAGACGGTCCGGGGAGCCATCGCCAACGAGAGTGATATCCTCGACCTGATCGAGGAGTTTTACGGGGGCAGCGACGAGTCGGTCGATCACATGCTCGAGTCGCTGCAGCAGGAAGAGCTCGACCTGAACATTGACGAGGACAACTTCGATGACCTGGAGCGAATCGCCAACGAAGCGCCGATCATCAAGTTGGTCAACCTGGTGCTGCTCCAGGCGATCAAGGATCGGGCCAGCGACTTGCACGTCGAGCCGTTTCAGAAGAGTTTCCGCATCCGCTACCGGGTGGACGGTACCCTGCACGAAACGGTCCCGCCGCCCAAGCACTTGCAGTTGGCGGTGATTTCCCGCCTCAAAGTCATGGCGAATATGAATATCGCCGAGCGCCGCCTGCCCCAGGACGGGCGCATTAAACTGTCGATGTCGGACCGCGAGATTGACCTGCGGGTCTCCTCCATCCCGACGGTCAACGGCGAGTCGGTGGTGATGAGAATCCTCGACAAAACGATGATGATGATCGGCCTGGAGCAGATCGGGCTGATGCCCGAAGACCAGGAACGGTTCGATAAGATTATCCGGCAACCTCACGGGATCGTCCTGGTCACCGGCCCGACCGGCAGCGGCAAGACCACGACGCTTTACGCCTCCCTGATGAAGATTTACTCCCCTATGCTGAAGATGATCACCACCGAGAACCCGGTCGAGTACCAGCTGGACGGCGTGGTGCAAGTCAACATCAACGAGCGCATGGGACTGACCTTTGCCTCCTGCCTGCGCTCGATCCTGCGGCAGGACCCGGACATCATCATGGTCGGCGAGATTCGCGACCTGGAGACGGCGCAGATCGCCATCGAAGCGGCCTTGACCGGCCACCTGGTGCTCTCCACCCTGCATACCAACGACGCCCCGGGCGCCATTACGCGCTTGATCGACATGAACGTGGAGCCCTTCCTGGTGACCTCGACCGTCGAAGGGGTGCTGGCCCAGCGCCTGGTGCGAACGATTTGCACCGGCTGCCGGGAGCCTTTCCAGCCGCCCGAGGAGCTGTTGACCGAGCTGGGCATCACCCCGGATATGACCGAGGGCATCACCTTTCACCAGGGAAAAGGGTGCGCCGACTGCAATTACACCGGCTACCGGGGGCGCATCGGCATCTTCGAGCTGATGACGATTTCCGATACGATCAAGGAATTGATCCTCAACCGGGAGCCGACCTCGCTTATCCGCCGCCAGGCCCGCAAGGAAGGCATGAGGACGATGCGGGAAGACGGCTGGGAGAAGATCGTCCGGGGCATCACGACCTTCGAAGAGATCATCCGCGAAACACAGTCTTAGGAGAAGTGTTTTCCCACCTCAATCGGTTCGTCGGCCGGCGGTGTTCCCATCGTCGGTTGCTGTTTTAAGGGGAGGGATGCAGAGTTCAAGAGGTAAGCGGAATGTCCGTCGTCGTAAAACCGGGGAGACCCGCGAGCCAGGCCAAGGGTGAAGCCGCCCCGGCGAATTCTTATCCCTTCCTGCGAACCCGGCGTTCCAGACGGCAGCCCTGCTTGAGTTGCATTTTCTTCCTATGGTTTTCTTTCGCTCTTTTTCCCCCGGAAACCGGTGAATGCGCAAGGCAGGTCTCGTTGTTTTCGGTGCAAATGCATTCGCTGGCCGGGCCGCCTCCGGCTCACCGGCGGGCGCTGCAGTGGGCTGCCGAGATGGGGGCCGGGCAGGTGCGCGATGAGCTGTTCTGGCATCTGGTAGAGCAAGAAAAAGGGGTCTATCGGATTCCCGCACAGGGCCTGGAGAATCTTCGGGCGACCTCGGCGGCGGGCCTGGGCACGATCCTCATCCTCGATTATGGCAACCCCCTCTACGACGCCGGCTTGCCACCCACATCCGAGGAAGCCCTGCGGGCTTTCGCCGGCTATTGCGCCCATATGGCCGAACAGCTCCAGGGCCAAGTCTGCGCGTTCGAGATCTGGAACGAGCCGAACACCGACGGCTTCTGGAAACCCGAGAAAGATCCTGTCGCTTACGCAAATCTTCTCCGGCACGCCTACCCGGCCATTAAGAGAGCCGACCCCGGGGCAACGGTCCTCGGCTGCTCCCTGGCCGGGCTGGATGATGATTTCTTTGATGCTGTGGCCGAGCAGGGCGGGCTGGCCTATATGGATGCGGTCAGCGTGCACACCTATTGTTTCCCCGGCAGCCCGGAGGAGAAAAGAAAATTCGAGGAGGTGCGGGAGTTTCACCGGCACGTCGAGGCGATGGCCGGGCGGGCGGTGCCGCTTTGGATCACCGAGATGGGATGGCCGACGCAGACCGGGGGAGGGCTGAGCGAGCTGCGCCAGGCCGAGCTACTCGCCCGCACTTACCTCTTGGCCGCCGCGCAGCCGGAGATCGTCACGCTGTGCTGGTACTGGCTCGGCCCGGATGGCCCGGATGAGTATTGGGCCGAAGACCGCTACAGCCTGACCCATCCCGACGGCTCGCCGAAGCCCGGCCGCCTCGCCTATGGCACGCTCGCCCGCCTTCTGCAAGACACCTCGTTTGTGCGTTCCCTGGATGATTTTGGCCCTTTATTGAGAGCTTTGCTCTTCAAGAAAGAGGAAGATTTCTTCCTTGCGGTTTGGTCCGCGGATGACCGGGGGCGCGATATCGAGCTGCCCGGCGGATGGGTTCAAACGATTGAGACGTTGAGCGGCCGGCGGACGACCGTGCCCCGGGAGATTCCATCCCTGCGGATTCACGTGGATGGAGAGCCGCTGCTCCTGCATGGCCGCCCCCCGGAGCGTCTCTCGCTGCGGCTCTCGCAGTCTCGCTTCGACTATCAGCCCCGATCGATTTCTTCGGGGGTGTTGCACCGGGAACCCTGGGATCCAAAAATTGCGTACCGGTTTCTCCCCCGCTGGAAAGAACGGCTGGAGGCGGTCTATCGCGACGAGGGGAGGGTCGAGTTCCGCGTGGCCCGAGGCAATCCGCGAGGGCCTGCCCGAGCGGATCTGGTTTTGTCGGCGACCGGCGACAAGGCCGGCTTCTTCGCCCTGTTGGCGATGAATTTCACTGTGACCGAGCCGGTTCAGATCATCATTCAGCCGGTGATTGAAGATGCGTCCAACGCGGTTCAGGTGTGTCTTCAGCCGGTCGAGCCGGAAGGGGAAGTCTCCGGACGGCTCTCCGTGGTCTCGGCCGAGCTGGGCCTCAATGAGCGCTTTGAGGATCTGAGACTGGACCAGGCCGCGCTGTCCCGAATCGTGCCGGTTACCGGAGCGATCACGGCGAATACGGTCGCCGAGGTGACCGCGAGCCTGACGCTCGCCGGAGGGGAGGAGATCGTTCGGAACGATGTAATCTCCTTCTTGCGGGCTGCCCGAGCGAGGACGCCGGTGTTGATGGATGGCGCTCTCTCCGAGTGGGACCTGGAGCCGAGCGCGTGCCTGTATCTGGGTAGCCGGGAGCAGTACTGTTTCTCAGACATGCAGTGGGATGGCCCGCAGGATGCCTCGGCGCGGGTGATGTTGCTCTGGGAGCCGGAGTGGCTCTATCTGGCGGCGACGGTGCAGGATGATCTCCTCAGCGATACGGCAACCGGCGCGGAAGTCTATCAGAACGATGGTTTCGAGCTGTACTTTGACACCAACCCTCTGGACGATCCACTGAAAACCACCTATACGCCCGACGTGCATCAGTGGGGCGTTTGCGCCTCCGGCGGCGAGGCGGTGGTGTATCGCTGGAGCCAACGGAGCGGTCCCTCGGAAAAGGGCAAGGCCTGCATCCGGCAAATCCCCGGCGGCTACGTCGTCGAGGCGCGCATTCCAGCCGAGGAGCTGACGGCGGCAGACAGCTCCTCGACCTTTCCCGGCTTCTTTCACGCGGGGCTTCATTTCGGCTTCACGATCGCCCTGAACGACGACGACTCGCCCGACACCACGCACCCCTTTCATCAGGATTTGCAACTGCAGTGGAGCCGCCGGCGCAATGCGTTCCTGAACCCGCAATCTTTTGCGGATCTATTCTTCGTGGACTAGACGCTCCTTTCCAACCTGCTCGGCCGCGAAGGGAAGAGCCGGAAGATGGCCGGCGCAGCACCGGTCCGGCGCGCTCTCCATTTGCAGTTTTCCTGAAGGTTCGCTAAGATCCGCGGTTGTTTCGGCCTCCAAGCGGAGCACACCCTCTTGTCCAGGAGCCGCTGATGCTTATCAAAAAAGGGCAGTGGCCCATTCTGTTGGTGAATGTCTGTATGCTGATCGCTTTTGCCGGCTTCTATGTGGCGCGGCAGAACTACGAATTCATCATCTACATCGGCGTCATTGTTTTCTTTCTGGCGCTCATTCTGGCCACCAACCGGAAAGTCGAGTATCCGAATGGCGTTCTTTGGGGACTGACGCTCTGGGCATTGCTCCATATGGCCGGCGGGAGTTTTTCCTTCGGGGGAACAAGACTGTACGAGACGATGCTTTTGCCTTTGTCGGAAACTTATCCGGTCCTCCGCTACGACCAGTTTGTCCATATTGTCGGCTTCGCTGTCGCCACGCTGGTGATGTATCATCTCTTGAGGCCGCTGTTGAAGGCCGAGCTGAGGCGGTGGACGGCGTTGTCGGTTGTGGTGGTGATGGCCGGGTTGGGGGTAGGAGCGTTGAATGAAGTTGTGGAATTCCTTGCCACGGTGCTCCTGCCCGAGACGGGCGTCGGGGGCTATGTGAATACCTCACTCGATCTCGTCGCCGATCTGTTGGGCGCCGCGCTCGCCCTCCTGATCATTAGAATCCGGAACCCTTGGCCCGCGGGACCCGCAAGGGAAGCGAGCGCGGATCTCCCCTTGGCGCAGAACAGGAAGTAGGGCGGAGTAGCGACTTCAGTCCTGTGGGTATCCTGTCGGCCGACGAGACCGAAGCCTCGACTCCCGTTTGTTCTAAAGGAGTGATTGCAGTCAACGATGGCAGCAAAGATTGAAGATCAAGAAAATGTCTTGATTCTCGGACGGGAACTGACCAAGCAATACGGCGATCTTGTCGCGGTTGATCGGGTCGACTTTGAGGTTTTCCATAATGAATGTGTCGGTTTCCTCGGCCCCAACGGCGCGGGCAAGACGACGCTGATGCGGATGATCTTCAGCGCCACCCCGAAGAGCGCGGGAGACTTGTCGGTCTTCGGCCTGAAGCCGATGCGGGATCGCAAGAAGATCAACGCCCGCGTGGGAGTCGTCTTTCAGGAAGACAACCTGGACACCGAGCTGAACGTCAGCGAGTGCCTGCTCGTTTATGCCAAGTACTGCGGCGTCGCTCCCGGCACGGCCCGCCAGCGCGTCCGGGAGCTGCTCCATTGGCTGGCGCTCGACTCAAAAGCCGACAGTACTATCCGGGCCTTGTCGGGAGGGATGGTGCGCCGGGTGATGATCGCCCGGGCGCTGCTGAACAATCCCTTGCTGCTCATTCTGGACGAGCCGACGACGGGCCTGGACCCCCAGGTGCGCCACTCGATCTGGGCGGCGCTGCGGGAGCTCAAGCGCCGGGGCATCACCATCCTGCTGACGACCCACTACATGGACGAGGCGCAGCACCTCAGCGATCGCGTGATGATTATGGACGAGGGGCGGATCATTCTCTCCGGCCCGCCGAACCAACTTGTTGAGGAGCACCTGGAGCGCTATGTTCTCCAGACCTCAGGCCTGGAGGAATTCCCTTCGCTGGACAGAAGTATTCGTCACGAGCAAGTCGGAGACGCGGACTACTTCTACTCCAATGCAGAGGCTCCTCTGCGCGAGCTCTACGGGCAAATCGGCAGTCGGGACGTTATGCTTCGCTACGCCAACCTGGAGGACGTGTTTCTCAAGTTCACCGGAAGGGGACTGCACGAATGAGCGCCTTGAACACGATCGGGCCGCACTTGCAGGACGACCGCCGGGCGGTGCGGACCAACCGCTTCTGGAGCCTGTATGGGGTATGGTTTCGCCACTATCGGGTGTACACCAACACCCTGCTGGCCAATGCCTTGCCCCCGGTGCTGGAACCCTTGTTCTTCTTCACCGCTATCACTTTCGGCCTCGGAAAGTATCTGCCCGAGTTCGAGGAGATGCCTTACCGGGCCTACATTGCCAGCGGTATCCTGGTGACCTCGGCGATGTTCACCGGGATTTTTGAGTGCACCTTCGGCACCTTTGTCCGTTTGGTGTTCCAGAAGGTCTACGACGCCATGTTGGGGACTCATTTGCGCGTCAGTGAGATTTTCACAGGCGAGATGATCTTTACCGGAACGAAGGGAGCGGTGTTTTCGACCATCGTGATGCTGGTGACGGCCGTCTTCGGCGTGCGGCTGAACGCCTGGTGCGCCCTGGTGCCGCTGGTCGGCTTTCTGACGGGGTATCTGTATGGAGCGATCGGCCTGATTGTCTGTAGTTACGTCAAGACGATGAACAACTTCAACTTCTTTCTCACCGGGGTGGTGACCCCGATGTTCTTCTTCTCCGGAGCTTTCTTTCCCATCCGGGGGATTCATCCGGCCGTGGATATGGTCTCCTTCGTCAATCCTCTCTCTCACTCGGTTCAATTGTCCCGGGCGCTTTACAAGGCGCAGTTGACCGCGGCGACCGGCCTCTCCCTCGGCGTGCTGCTGGGCTGCCTGATCGTGTGCCACGCCTTCGCCATTCAGCGGATGAGGCGACGTGTTCTGAGCTGACGGGAATCCCATTCTGGCTAGTGCCGTTTGACAAAGAGGGGTCGTGCAAAGATCCGTCCTTCTCCCGACCTGTCCGGACCGATAAATCGGGATACTCAGGGCTACGGGACACCGAGTTCCCGAGCATTCCGACTTATCGGGAGTATCGACAGATTTGAAATCCGATAGCGTCGAATCTCGCTTGAAATACAACGCGTATGCTATAAGGCTATAATCGTCAGCAGATTGTAGGTGCTATATTTCAGGACAAACCGCTTCAGGAAAGAATAGTCTTGCTAGTTCAATCAGAATGCTTCGAGAAACTGCTTGAATAGGGTGGCCAGTTAATATAGAATTCAAAATGGAGGTTCTTGTCCTCCCTGAGACTTCATTTCGGAAATTCGGGTCAATGTGGAGTGTCATGTCTGAGACGGAGGATGATTAAGGTGAAATGGATTTGCTTGATTGCCCTTGCCTCTCTCGCATGTCTGATTTCCGGCATTGCCGGTTTCAGTTCCGTTGTAGAAAACCGTCGTGGCGAGCAGACCCGGGACGTCCATGTAAGCGCTGGTCTCCTGGCTTCCTCTTGTAATGGCCGGGGGGAGCGTGTCGTCCTGGTCGTTTCCCACCAGGTGGTCCGGGCAAGTTCCAACAACAACGGCGACCGAGTCGTGATCGGCCGCACGGGAATCGCCCTGCCGGTCGGCATCGGCGCCCAAAGTCTCTTGATGCTCTATTAGCCACGGAGAGTGCACGTGAGGGTAGTCAAATGAAATCCCACAACGTAATTGGAACCACCGCTGTCCTATCCGTACTCTTCCTGCTTGGGACGGTTGTTTGCTGTTGGTCCGTTCCAGTCAATATCTCTATTGACGGTCAGCTGCTCGATGAGAATGGAGACCCTCGCGAGTACCGCGATGAATCTGGCGAACTGCTGCAGTATCTGTGTCTCGCTGCCGAGGTCCGATTCCATCCATCGAGAACAAGCCCCAGTATACTTCATATTGTGGAAGCGACCGCTGGCGTTTATCCCTCCGCCGGAAGTGTGTTCAGCATACCGCTTGCGATGCCGAGTGCACTGCTGGTCTATGATGAACTCTGGTATTCCCTGGCAATAGATACGGACATGGATGGTATCGATGAGGATGACTTCTTCAGCGACCGGTTTGAAATTCTTTCGGTGCCGTTTGCCTTGTCGGCCAAGCCGGTAACGTACTTCGATACGCAAGGAGGTTTCCTTTCCACAAGCACCGGGACGCGCGTGAGTTTCATTCCGGTCGCTCTGGGCAACGTGTCGGAGTACATGTCCGTCGCGCCGTTTACCACCCCCCCAGGCGGCGTTCATTTCAACAAGATGTTTATCTTCGTTCATTCGGTGTCGGCCGGTACAGCTTTTTCATTTGGGATTTTTGATGCAAGCGGGGAGGCTATTGCGACATCGGGAAGGATCGAAACGAGTGTGAACATTTATGAGGCATTTTTGGAAATCGAGAATGTTCCCTCCCGGCTCAAGCCGTCTTCGCTGTATTTTACTGCCATCACAGCCTCACGAGAGATGATGATCCGCAACATTATGATTCCCAGTGTTCCGCTCAGCGGTGTTGTAAAGATCGCGCCCGATAACGGATTGCTGCCACCCTCTTTCAATGTGAGCAGTATCCGTCCTCACGCGGACGCCGTTCCAATTTCAATCACCTTGATTCTGGAGGACGATCAGCTTTCCGCCAAAATAAGCGTAAAGCCTCGTTGGATACCAATGATGAAATCCCAATAGATCAGAATGTCCCTGAATCCTCATCCTCTTGGCCAGTCGAAATGGAGGCTCGGGAGAACATCAAATAGGCACAGGCATTCCGCCACCCTTCCAGGTGTACTCGGGGACATTTTCGCTTGGCCTAATCGGGATTAATTAGGAGCTCAGACAATCTGGATCTAAATGATCCTCAATAGGTTCGCCAGCCCGCGACGTTGCCGCCCTTCCACGGCATCTCGGGGACCTCGACCCAATCGTGGAAAGGCCCATTGAGCAAGGCGTCCGCTTTTGAGTTCGGGGTGTGTCCGGGGAAGAGGCTCGAGTAAGAGAAAAGCGCTACCCCCTGCGCCCCCAAGGTGCGGCTGATATCAATCAACTGAAGCAACGTTGCGGTGTCCGTGTTGTGAGCGCCCAGGCCGGGAATCACCCAGCGGCCATAGCAATTGGCCAGATGGTCGCTGACGTAATCGGTGAAGGCGACCGGGTCCTGAATGTAAAGCATCGGGATTTCCATATCGAGAATCCCTTGGGAAAGCCAGGCGCGATAATCCTGCGCGTAATTGGTGTAAGCGGAGCTCCAGCTGCGCACGACGGCCGCCGAGATCTTGATCTGCGGGTTCGCCGCTTCGGCGTCCGGGTAGATCGCGTCCACAATCTCGGTGATCTGCATTCGCTTCCACTCCCTCCACTCGGCGGGAAGCGACCCCGGGGGAGCGCCGTAGAGGGCTTCAAAGCGGGCCACGCTGGTGGCGTTGTAAGCCCAATCGCCCACCTCGTAAGGATAGCGGATATAGTCGTAGTGCAGCCCATCCACCGCGTAGTCCGTGACCACCTCGAGGAAGACATCGTGCAGGTATTGCTTGACGGCGGCGACGCCGGGATCAATGAATGTGTACCAGTAATCCCACCAGCCCTGCGGCCACATCACATTGCCGCTGATGTCCTGCATAAACCAGTCATTGTGGGTGTTCCACAGCTGATCGACGGACGGCGGCGGCGGAATGGTCTCCTTCCAGGCGGGGAAGACGTTCATATAAGCGTGCAGTTCCATGCCCCGGGCGTGCGCCTCGGCACAGGCGACCGCCAGCGGATTCCAGCCCGGATCAGTACCCAGCGTTGAAGGGTCGGAGCCGGTCAGCTCCCAGGCCCAAGGCTCCAGGCTCGACTGATAAAAGGTGGTGGCGTTGCCGCGCACCTGGAACAAGAGGATGTTGAAGTTGTAGTTGCGCGCATTCGTGGCGATGCTCGCCACGTCGGCCGGTGTCGTGTAATCCCACCGGGTGACCCAAAGGGCGCGCACCTCCGGCGTGGATGGGCCGGGCGTCGGGGTCGGCGAAGGCTCCTGCCAGACGTGTTTCTCGACTCGACTCTCGACGTACTGCGCCACATAAACGCTGCCGGCCGGGTCGAGTTTGACATCGAAGGGATTCGTCGCGCCCTCCCCGGTCGTGCTGAAGGTCTCCGGCAGGATGGCTCCGGTGGTGGCATCAACGATGAGAATCCGCTCGGCGCCGTCGGTGTCGTCCGCGATAAAGAGCCGCGCCTCGTCGGCCGACAGATCCATTCCCTTGAAGCCTTCCCAGCCGGTCTGATCGTCCAGATCGAGAGCGAAGCCGCTGTCGAGGCTGTAGCCGACCCCCGGGCTGCCGACGTAGCGCCCGACGGTTCGCGTGGAGCGGCTGCTGACCCAGAGCAGGGAGCCGTCGCTGTTGACGCAAATTCCTTCATGAGGCGGGGAGTCGGCCAGAGCGATATCCAGCGTGGACAGGGGCGTGGCGATGTGGGTCACCGACCATGTGGAGCTGGCGTCGAAGACTTTCACCCGCTCGACATCGTGATTAGGCGAGTAATACAGGACGTACAGGCGGTTGGCGGCGTCCAGGGCGATGCCATAGACGCGGTAGTCAATGCTGTCCGTGGCGTCGAGGATCAGCCTTTGGTCGGTCGAGTTCAGGTCACGGTCAAAGACCAGGATGGCTCGCTCAGGTTTGCCGGCATCATAGGCCGAAAGATAAACGCAGCCGCTCGAATCCAGCGCAATGCCCCGCGGGCCTTCATAAGTTCCGCCGCTGATCGTGAACGTATCGGCCGGACTGGCTGCGTTGATCCATTCGCTGACCGCCGGCCCGGCGACCCCGCCCGTCCACTTGACGATGGAAGCAGGCGGCTGGGTGTTCGAGTTGTAGAACACCTCTTCGCTCAGCACGCCCACCCCGCCACACTCGGTGTTTGTGTTGTACGAAGCATCCCAGAAATACGCGTACTCGGCCGCCGCCGGGAGAACGAGAACGAGTAATAAACCGCAGAAGACGAACTGTCTTTTCAGATTCGATGTGCGCATAAGCCAATCTTTCTTTATCCCACGTGGCTTTTCATCCGGGTGCCACCCTCAAGTCCCGGTGGTATGGGGCTTGGGGGTGCTCCAGACTGCAATCATTGAGCAGTCCCTGGTTTCTTCCAAGGCATCGGCGGTGCCTCCACCCACGTCGCAAACGGCCCGGCCAGAAGGGCTTTCGCCTTCTCGCCCGGCTGGTGCTTGGGGAAAAGCGCTTTGTAGTCATAGAGTCCAACGCCGGCCGCACCCAGCTGTCGAGCGATGTCAATCATCTCCAGAAGCAGCTGAGTATCTTCGATGCGAAAAACGCCCAGGTTGGGCACGACCCAGCGGCCATAGCGATGGGCGGTTAAATCTCTTAAATAGGCGGTGTAGGCATCCTTGTCCTGAATATAAAGCATGGGGCAAGTCATATCCACGATGCCGCGAGAGAGCCAGGTGCGGTTGTCCTGGCAATAGTCGTTGTGGGCGCGGGGCCAGTCGTACATAATGGAGGCCGAAATCAGGATGTCGGGCTTTACCTTTGCAGTGTCGAAGTAGATTTTCTGAACGAGGTCGGTGATCTGCGAACGCTTCCACTCGCCCCACTGAACCGGCCGCTCGGCGGGCTTCGCCTTGTACGCCTCGGTGAAGCGGGCCACGCTGGTGGCGTTGTAGGCCCAATCGCCCACCTCATGCGGGTAGCGCACATAGTCATAGTGCAGGCCGTCCACCGGAAAGTTCTCAGCCACTTCGAGGAAGACCTTTTGCAGGTATGTTTTGACCGCCGGGACGCCGGGATCAACAAAGGTGTACCAGTAATCCCACCAGTCCTGGGGCCACATCACCTCGCCCTGCCCATTTTGCATAAACCAGTCCCGGTGCGTATTCCAAAGATGGTCGGCCTGCTCCGGAGGCGGCGTCGGCTGCTTCCACGCCGGGAACACATTCATCCAGGCGTGCAGTTCGACGCCCCGGGCATGCGCCTCATCACAGGCCAGGGTGAGCGGGTCCCAGCCCGGGTCTTTTCCCAGCGTGGAGACATCCTCGCCGGTCAGCTCCCAGGCCCAAGGCTCCAGATTCGAGGGGTAAAAGGCGGTTGCATTGCCCCGCACCTGAAAGATCAACACGTTGAGATGGTAGTCGCGACAGTTCTTGATGATCTGTTTGACATCCTCGGGCGTCTTATAGTCCCACCGGGTGACGTATGTGGCTCGTACCTCGGGCGCGGTGCCCGCTTGCTCGGCCGCGCACCAGGCAGCACAGAGTAAAGGCAGACTCACCAACCCTGACACCAACACTCGATAAAATCTCATTGCACCCTCCTTGCGTAACAGAATTCTACAGCTGACCAGCCGGAGTAGAGACCTTAGTCTCATAGGAACATACCGCAGCACGGGACTGAAGTCCTACTCCGCCGTTTCAGATTCAACCCGGTTCATCTCCTTGCGGCCCACGATCACCAAGTCCCTTTTGCTGAGTTTGGACAAGCGGTAGAAAAGGGCCAGCGACCACTCGTGCGAGAAGAGATAGCGCCGCACCGGGCGAAGGACGTTGCACGCGACGTTCTGCGAACCGGTGTAGGTGTAAAAAACCTCCTGCAAGCCATGAACCCGGAACAGGGCCAGGATCGCCGGGCGATCATACATCCGGTAGTGATCCGGCGTGTCCCAGAACCACTTGCCGACCGGCGAAATGATCACCAGGGTGCCTCCGGGGCGGACGTGAGCAACAAGCTTGCGCACGAACTCATAGACGTGCCCGGGGCTGATATGTTCCATCACGTGGCTCACGTACACGGTGTCGAACTCCTCGTCCACCGCGTCCAGCGTGGGGTAGGCCTCGATGCCCTTCTCCTTCAGCACCGCCAGCGCCTGCCCGTTGGCCTCGACGGCGGCGATCCGCCTGCCGAAATGGTCGCGCAAGTATTCCGTTTCCGCTCCCAAGCCGCAGCCGACGTCGAGAACCGTTTGGCCGAAGTAGGGGATGATTCGCCCAAAGCGGTACTTGCGGAATTGCCAGGTGAAGAATTCCCCGGGCGCCAACCCCCGGTAATAGGAGAGATGGATGTCGAGCGGAGCCGGCGTCTTTCCCATCGCCTCCTGGCCTTGAATGCTTCGATCCACAGAGTTCATACTGATCCCA
>Ga0068714_10001679_pt1 | contig 31157 bp, 25 predicted proteins | sample MTBNYHSulfiMetaG_FD_62988 | JGI IMG/M metagenome (GOLD analysis project Ga0068714, IMG submission 62988) | Enrichment culture microbial communities from rom New York Harbor, USA that are MTBE-degrading - MTBE-NYH (New York Harbor Sulfidogenic)... | ecosystem: Environmental > Aquatic > Marine >...
CATAGTGCCCAAACCCCCAGCCTTACCCGAGGCGGTTTGGATAAACAAACCCATCTTCGACTGATGGCATGGGAGCTTAATTTCTTGACTTGGGTGTCTCATTTTCATTGACACATTCCGATTTGACCAAGAGTGGGAGAACTCCGATGTTTTTTCGCTGATATGTCACGCTTGCCCGTTCTAGATAGTTTAAGCTCGAACCACGCCTCTGCTAGCAAACTGAGTGGAAGGCATTTATCAAAAAACAAAGCAGCTAGCTTAGAATCGCCTAAGCAAACTACATTCGATTCTCGCTCATACTGCATTAGCTGTACTCCTTGAGCAGAGCACAAGGCCCCATCGGCATAATTATCCGCTCAGTTTTCATGCCAGATTATATCCCAGGAACCTTGTCAGCCAGATTAAAGGTCGTCATTTGTATTGGCAATATACCAACCGGGCATCAGCCTGTATTTCATTAAGAATATCACAGGAATTTGAACAGGTGTGATAATAATGTAATGGGCAAAACCCTGAAGGGTTTAATCTTGAGGTCTATTGCAACCCTTGCCTCCGCATTAGCCTGGTCCCATTACGACTACTATTTGTAACATAAGAATCGGCCGATTCAAGGTTACCCAAATCTATACCTAACAGAATCCAACGCGTGACAAATGTCACACCCCAAGCAACCCACCAAGAATACGCGGAATCCACTGGAAATCAAGAGCCGAACTCGAAGCCAAAAAGGTCTCTCAACATCAGCAACAACGAATGATAGGAAGCTGGCCTTAGAAATCGCAATTTCGGAGAGAGTGACGCGGCAGAAATGAAACGGTGGCCATAAAAGGGGGAACGCGGGGGAACGCGGCACGGGGAACGGGTTCGCAAGGAAACCAAGGCGCGCATCAGCTACCAGCGCTTTTTCAGGCGCTACCTCGGCCTTGCGGGCATGACGGGCACGGCGAGGGAGGTGGCAGGAGAGCTCCGGTCAATCTACGGCCTTCGGGTGGTCAGAGTTCCCACCAATCGACCTATGAAACGAAGATACATGCCGGATCGCATATTTTCAAGGGATGACAGAAAATGGAAGGTTGCGGTCCAAACGGTTTCGGACCTGCATAAAAAGGGGCGCCCGATCCTCGTGGGCACGCGGTCTGTGGAAGCATCCGAGCACTTGAGCGGCCTTTTGAGCGAGGCGCACCTTCCGCACAGGGTGTTGAATGCCCGGCAGGACAAGGAAGAAGCGGAGATCATCGCCCAGGCCGGTCAAGCCGGGCACATCACGGTTGCGACGAACATGGCCGGGCGGGGGCACCGACATACGTTTAGGGCCCGGCGTGGCGGAACTGGGTGGGCTTCACGTGATCGCCACGGAGCGGCATGAATCGCGGCGTATCGACCGGCAACTGTTCGGCCGGTGCGGGAGGCAGGGGGATCCGGGCACGAGTGAAGAGCTGGTGTCCCTGGAAGACGAATTGTTGACGGCATATGTCGGGAATCCGCTCCGGTGGATTGCGGCAATAGGGCTCAAGATGCCGGGGAAATTGCCGGGCCGATGGATGGGCAGGATCCTTCTCAGAAAAGGGCAACGCTCCGCGGAACGTTTACATGCCCGGATGCGGCACGACCTGCTGAAAATGGACGAACAACTAAGCGACTCCCTGGCATTTTCGGGGAAAATGGAATGAGTGGCGTCCCAAAGCGGGGAAGAATCAAGAGAGGAATTATTGAACGATGAAGGCAATGAAAGGAATTAGGGTAAAGTTGATTGCGCTTGTTCTGTTCATGGCACCCCTTTGCGCACACGCCCAGTCCCTGGAGTTTGACGGGCTTGTTGAGCCGAAACAGATCGTGGAATTGGGAAGCCCCACGCCGGGGATTCTGGAGAGCGTGAATGCAGACCGCGGGGACATCATCAGGAAAGGCCAGGTGCTTGCTTCCCTCCAATCGGGAGTGGAAAAGGCCACCATGGATCTTGCCAGAGCCCGGGCGGAGTTGGAGGCAACGATCCGATCGAGAAGGGCGGAGCTCGAATTCGCGATCCGCAACCAGGAAAGGCGCAGGGAACTTTTCGAGAAAAAGGCGCTTCCGTTCCAGGACTGGGACGAGGTGGAGACAAAGAGAATCCTTGCGGAGCTCGCGCTTAATGAGGCGATGGAGAACAAGCGAATGGCAGAATTGGAGTTCAGGAGAACTCAAGAGGTGTACAGCCGAATGACCATAAAAAGCCCGATCACAGGCGTGGTGGTGGAACGGCATCTCTTCCCGGGAGAGTACGTGGAGGACAAGCCCATCATGAAACTCGCCCAGACCGATCCACTTCACGTGGAGGTGGTCATGCCGGTGGAAAAATGGGGGCTGGTGAAGGAGGGTATGGAGGCTGAGGTGAGGCCCGAATCGCCGTTAGGTGGCATCTTCAAGGGCAAAGTGACAGTGGTTGACAGGGTTTTTGACGCCGCAAGCGGCACCTTCGGCGTACGCCTTGAATTGCCGAATCCGCATAACCGCCTCCCGCCCGGCCTCAAGTGCAAGGTCATTTTCCAAAATTAGCGACAGGATAGTTCGCAGCAGAAAAAGCCGAGCACGGCTCGCCCGCTGTCAAATGCGGGCCGCCGTGCTTTTTTTTTGCGTTTTCGCCGGTCGTGACCGGATTGGGCCACAAACTTCTGTGCCGCGAAAATGTCGCTTGCCCATCAGGAAACCCCTCCCCTCGTCTTGCGGGAGGAAATAGCCCGTGATCTGATGAACTTTTTTGCATTCTCTTGGTGAAGAAAAAGAGTTGAAAAGATGGAAAAATAGAGCGAGAAACTTCCAAAACGAAATTCTCCGGGCGAAACAGTAAGTTCGGATTTCACGGGCTAGGGTGTCGACTCCGAAAAGCGGATCCCTACCGCCTGCCCGTGAGATTACAGATTCATCACGATGGGGGTTAAGCAATTGGGGCAAAGAAGCGGGTACACCAAGGAACAGCGAGGATGATCCATTCCTTAGATTCGTATTCTTCTTTTTTTTGGAGGATTTGCTATGTATCTTCGAGGTAAGAACTGGATCACCGAGTTTTGGCATGAGGGGGTGAGATACAAGAAAGCTCTAGGTAAAGGTATCTCCAAAACAGTAGCTAAGGAGAGAGCGGAGAAGTTCAGACTGGAGGTCCGGGAAGGGAAGCATCAGGAGAAGTCGAGACGGATCACGTTTGAGAAGTTCACGGAGAAGTATCTCGATCAAGCCAAGGTGAACAAGAGGCCGAAGTCAGCAAAGCGGAATGAGGTCTCCATCAATATGATGATGCCACATTTCAAAGGCCAGTTGATCAGCGCGATCCATCCCTTCCAGGTGGAGCAATACAAGAAGACGCGAAGAGACGGAGGCGCGTCTCCTGCCACGGTCAATCGGGATGTGGCTTGTCTCCGAAATATGATGAATTGTGCGGTTGATTGGAATTATCTCCGGGTGAATCCTCTCTCCAGGGTGAAGATGATCCGGGAGGAAAACGAGAAGATGTGGGTCCTCTCACAGGAGGAGGAAGTCCGCCTCCTGGAGGAGTGCGGGAAGAGTCCACAGAGAGGCGGAAAAGAGAGGAGGTATCTCCGGGATCTTGTCCAGTTTGCCTTGCACAGCGGAATGAGACTACAGGAGATTTTCTCCCTCCTGAAAGTCAATGTCCATGTGGAGGAGAGTTTTCTCACTGTGGTGGACTCCAAGAGCCATGAGAGCCGGAATGTGCCGCTAAATGAGACACTGAAGGAGATCCTTCGGAGACGGATGGAAAAGCCGGGAGATCATGTGTTCACGGATTCCAAAGGTCGGAAAATAACAGTTTTGACAAATGCCTTCTGGTATGCGATAAAGGAGGCTGGTCTGATCCGGTGGGAAGGTGGGAAGAAGATCCGGTTTAGGTTCCATGATCTCCGTCACACATTCGGGTCAAGGTTAGGGATGCAAGGAACGGATCTTAAATCCATCATGGAGATCATGGGTCACAAGTCGGCAAAAGTGGCGATGCGGTATCAGCATCCTAATCCCTCTCATAAGTTGGAAGCGGTGAGATCCCTGGATGAAATTGGAAAAATTTCTACACCAAAAGTCACACCAGCAAAAATCAGGGATCTCAGAAAAGCAAAGGTTTCAGCCGGTTAGCAAGATCAAGTAACGGTCTGCAAAACCGTTATTCACCGGTTCGAATCCGGTTGCCGCCTCCAACAAGATAAAGGGGTTAGTGATTTAAGCTAACCCCTTTTTCGCTCTAAACATCTCACCTTCTGCTATTTATGTCTTAGTGGCTGAAGCATTGTTTCCAACCTCATCCGGCAGGTAAAAGCATGAATCTGTATTTCTTGAACGGACCTGAAATCGGGCGGTCCGTGGACCTGAAAGAGGGCGTTTCTTTTCTCGGACGGTCCCGGGACAACCAAGTCATCGTCAACGACAGGACCGTTTCCCGCAAGCATCTGAAGATCGCCATCAAGGGGGACAGATGCCTGATAACGGACCTGGAAAGCCAGAACAAGACCTACTACAACGGCAGGTATCTGACCCCGGGCCGGGAAGTGGAGTTGGCAGAAGGGGCGCCGATCGCCATAGGAATGACGGTGATCTGCCTGGGGGAGACCTGCAGGGACAAGATGGCCCCCTATCTCGATACGGTCACCCTGATCCGGGGAAGGGAGGCGGGGGACAAGGTCTCCGGGGACAGAAGAAAGAGGACTTTTCAGAAGAGAGGAGACCTAGCCGGAAAGGTTTCCCTCTCTCTCAAAGACGATCTTCCGTTGACGCAAATGCTCGGAGAGGTGTTGGGACACATTTTTCACCACTTGAAGCGTATCGACAGGGGAGCCTTTGTCCTGGTCGGACCCGGCGGTGTGGAAGTGAAGAGCGTCATATGCAGGCTGAGCAAGTCGGGGAAGAGCAGCAAAGCCACGTACAGTGAAAAGGTCGTCGAAAGCGTGCTTAAAGCGGGCAAACCCGTGGTTTACTCGAAAAGCTACGTGGAAGACAGAAACGGCGTTGTCGATACGCTGAAAATTTTCAAGATCGAATCCGTAATCTGCCTGCCCCTCATAGGGGCCGCGGGCGTTGTTGGAGCCATGTACCTCGATTCCCTGAAAAGGCCTGACGGGTTCAGGAGAGACGATCTTCTGGATTTGCTGGACATAGCCCAGCGCATCGCCGTTGCGGTCGAATCGGACCGCTTCGCTTCAGACATGCTCGAGGTGGCGAACAGCCTGGCCGGTTTCGAAAAAGAAACAAGTTATGAATAGTCCCAAAATTGAATGGGGGTTCAGCAATCCTGGTCCTCTGGGCCAGGGCAGAGACAATTGGCTACGCCCGTGTAAGTGGAAAGGCTCCAAATTCGAAGCACGAAATTCGAAACAATGTCAAAACGACAATGTTCTAAATCTGAAATGAACCGTACCCCGGGGCCTCTTTTGTTTTGGTCATTCGTATTCTGAACATTTGGGTTTGTTTCGGGTTTCGACATTCGGATTTCGGATTTTCGCTGAGTTGACCTAGGAAATCATGCCCTCTGGGCTTAGACCAAAGCCGGGCCCTCTGGACTCGCATTTTTACTGCCTCGGGGGCGGTTAAGACCGATGAGCCCATTTCCGGTGGAGGCTCTCAAGAGACCTCCCGATGGGTCGTCTTCCAGCGAACGCTTGGAGTGTCAATTCAATTTTGGGACCGTTAATAATAACGGGTCATGATCCTGTTGAGTGCCCATGTTGCAAAGAAGCGGATAGTGTAGTTCGCCAGAATCCATATGAAGAGGGAAAACTGGAGGGAATTCACCGGCGCTGACATGAACAGGTCTTGCAGAAGGAGCTCAATCAAACCCGGATTCGCTCTGGGATTGAGCAGGACGAATCCAATCGAGCACAGAACGAAAAACGCAACTACCAATATGACCCACAAGAATTCTAGGGCTACGACTCTTATCCACTTCATAGCGGCCCCCCCAGGCACCGGAGAAATCCGCCTGAAAAACGATTTCTTTTGACAAGCATTTTTTTTGTGCTAAAAGGGGTTCAAGGATTATCTGACTTGCCGACCATTTGTCCGGGGACTTCGTCAACCTTCCACACTAACTTCTAAACCCATTCCTGGAGGAAACGATGATGGAGATCAACAGGAAGCAGGCTTGGGTTCTGGGGGCTTTTCTCTTCCTCCTCGCGGGGGCGCTGATCACCCCAGCTTACGGCGAATCTCCCATTATCATTACGCCACTTGAGTGGTACACCGGCATCACGGATCTCGGGGATTCAAAAAGCGCGACTTTCACTGTCCAGAATGCAGGCTCTTCGACCCTGGTCGTGCGAAACATTCAGCTGAGGACGACAAGCTCCTGTTTCTCATTAACTCCTTCGACGCCTCTTCCCTCAACCCTTATGCCGTCGGGAGAGATTTACGTGGAGGTCCTTTTCACGGCGGAGGCTGAAGGCCTGCAAAACGCCACCATCGAGGTTGACTACGCCGAGATAGCGCCATAAGGCCTCGGATTGTTACCCTCTCCCCCAAGGCTCTCCCACGAACATGGGGAAGAGGGCCGGGCGAGGGGTCTCAATTTCTCTGGATCGGTTCCAGTCGGTCTCCTGGAGAGACACGGCGTTCTCTTGTGAAATCCTCCCAGCTCATGACAGGGTTTTTTGCGGGCTTGACTGCCTGTATTTGCAGCAGCCCTTCGGTTGTCGCAACCTTGAATTGCGGGGTGATCGTTCCGGGAGAAAGTTGAACGTTGCCGTGTTCGGCGGTCGCGCGCACTATGTGAAGAGGTTCGGCCTCTCCTTTTTCAGCGGCGTACCTGCACAAAGTGCCCGGCCGAGGCCACATGGCTCTGCAGCGAAGCGCGACTTTCTCGGCAGGTTCATCGAAACGCAGGCACCCGTCGCTTTCATTCAACTCGGGGGCCGGTGAAGCTTCCGCCTCATTCTGTTCCTCCCCGGCAAAGTGCGGATCCTGATCCAGTTTCTTAAGTGCTCCTTTGACCGCATCACAGGCTATGCGGGCCAATCGGAAGTTCAATTCAACCCATATCTCACCGGACCGGATCATTGTCTCCCTTTGCGCAAGAATCGGTCCCGCGTACGGTCGATCCGTTATTCTGAAGACCGTTACTCCCGTCTTTGTCTCGCCGTTGAGTATCGCCCAGGATATGGGAGCCCGGCCCCGGTACTTTGGCAGCAATGACGGATGAATCCCGATGAATCCGCCGGAAAAGACCCTCCTGAAAGGTTGAGGCAATTCTTCATCGAGAGTTGCCGCTATTCCCAGGTCGGCTTTTAGTAGCCCCATCTTTTCTGCGACTTCGGAAGCATCGGCGCCTCCATAGTGGAATAGCGGTAGAGCGAGGTCCGCCGCTTCAGCTTCGAGTGGATTTGTGTGAATCGCGGTCCTGTAAGCGCCGGCGCTCGCCTTAGTGACGACAGCCAGGACTTCGTGATCGCTGTTAGCCAGGCTTATCAGTGGGGGAACACCGAAGTCGTCCCATCCGAAATAGATTATTCGCATCTCCTCACCATACGATCAGGCCGAAGCGCAGGATCTCAAGTCTAATCAGGCTATCTTCATTGTCCTCAGATATCAACAAATTGAATGCATGCGCTGGACCAAGCCGCGCCGCTTATCCAGTCCGCTCTTCTATCCATTCCTGATCTGCGCTCCTCGCCGCTTCTTCTTTCGACGCCGCCGTTCAGGAAATATCCAAGTCTGTAGCGTTTTCGTCTGTCCTCACCAGAGCGCCGGTCAAAAGGCAGTCGGAATCTCTTGTCCACTTCACCTCTCCTCGCTTTGGCAGCATTTCCGATGAGCCGGATCGGTATCCTCAGCAATGCGGTTTACATTTACAAGATCAGTGCCAAATGACCTCCCTCAGTTTAAGCAAAAAAAAGATTTTACCCGCTTTTTTTGGTTATGAACCGCCTTCGGCGCAAGACGGCGTAACTCCCCGATAAAGCGTCGTCCAGTTCCTTAATCAGGAACTTGATGTATTTCGTTTTCTCAAAAAGTTCGCTGTTTTCGCCGAAAGCTTTTTCGAGATCCGCAACAGCCCCACCGAGTTCGTCGAGGACATCAAATTCAGTGTCAATCAGCGTGCTGGATTTATATTCTTCAGCCATGGTAGCGCCCCTTGTATTTCGAGAAGACGATTGCTGGAGGATATCCTGAAACGGCGTTGATGTCCATTTCTTTGTCGACGGCGGCGCTTAAGATTTTATTTTTTTAATTTTTGTTGACCAGGTTGATCGAGGCCGACGGCTTCGTGAACTCACATGACCGGGCCTTGGCCACTCCAGCGGATGAAAATCCCCCTTGATCCCCCTTTGAAAAAAGGGGGGGTCAGGGGGGGATTTTCACGGTAAAGTCCCAAGAGTCGTCACTCCCGCCTCCGCCTGCGGGCGGATAAACTCCGGCTGGAGTCAAGAAGTATTTGAAAATACTGGATTCCCGCCTTCGCGGGAATGACACGAAAGAGCATTCTCGGACTTTTTAGTAGACTGTCAATTTTTTCCGGTTCAAAAATTCCGGGATCATTTGTATTCTGTATATTGCTTACGCTCATGCGTGCCGGTTTTGCTCAGGTTTGGCCTGATCTTTGCTATTAGAGTCTCCAGCAAATCTTGCGAGTGGAGACTTCGGTCGCTCGAGTTTGAAAAAGGAGTAAATCTTGAAAAGGAAAATATCTGCAAAGACTGTTAGCTCTTTCTGCTTCATCTCGCTCATGGTCGCCCTCCTGCTTCTTACCGCGTGTTCGAGCAGGGAAGGAAAGAAGGCGAAGCACCTTGAACAGGCCCGGGAATACATCGCGAAAAACGAACTCAAGAAGGCCGTGATCGAGCTGAAGAACGCGGTTCAACTGGATCCCGGAGACGAAGGGGCCTATGTCGAGTTGGGAGAGACCCTGCTCAAATTGCGGGAGTCGAGGGAAGCCTTTCGGGCTTTTTCAACTGCCGTGGAACTCAATCCCGAGAACATGAAGGCCCAACTCAAGGTGGGTCAGATGCTTCTTTTGGCAGGGCGGACCGAGGAAGCGAGGACCAAGGCTGAATTGATCATCGAGAAATCGCCGAATCATATTGACGGATTGAGTCTTTTGTCGGGCGTCCAAATCCAGGAAAAAAACGTCGATGGGGCCGTTGAAACGCTTGAAAAAGCCGCATCCATAGATCCGAACCATTTCGGCACCCGCCTTTCCCTCGGCCGCCTTTTCCTTTTGAAAGAGCAAAGGGAGAAGGCCGAGGAATCCTACCTCAAAGCCATTTCTATAGATCCTTCTTCGACAGTTCCGTACTTCGAGCTTTCGCGAATCCATGTGAGCAGAGGTGATTGGGACAAGGCGGAGGAAGTACTGAAAAGGATGCTGGAGGCTGCCGGCTTCACTTACCAAAACCTGAACGTTCTGGCTTCTTTCTATGAGAGTGCCGACAAACTCGATCTCGCGGAGAAGACCTACATCCGTGCAGTGGAAACGGCGCCGAAAGAAGATGTGACCCCCCTGATGAACTTGAGCGCTTATTATGGCCGCACCAAGTCTTACGAAAAGGCCCTCGAAGTCCTGAAAAGGGCGTTGGACATAAAGAAAAATGATCCCGACATTCAGGCGAGCATTGCTCAACTTCACTTCGATTTCAATGAGTTGAAGAGCGCTGAAGCCACGGTGGACAAAGTTCTGGAGAAAGAAAAAGAAAACGTGGCCGCCGGTCTTCTCAAGGGCAAGCTTCTTCTCGGAAGAAACGAATACGGGGCTGCGAAAGACAAATTCGATCTCGTCGTGCGGAAAGCGCCGAGCAATGCCGGGGCTTACTATTTGAGGGCTTTGTGCCATCGGGGCAGCGGCGAGGCCAAGCTGGCCCAGCAGGACCTGCTCAAGGCCCTGGAGCTGAACCCGGAAATGGTGGCGGCCAGGCTCGTCCTTGCAGAATACCACCTCAGGGAAGGAGCTCTCGATCTGGCTCGCCGGCAAATCGACGAGTCCTTGAGAAGAGAACCCCAGAATGCGACCGCCCTGATGCTCCAGGGCGGGCTGAAGCAGATGGAGCGGGATTTCAAGGCCGCGGAAAATGCCTATCTCAAGGTCATCGAGATCTCCCCCGGGCAGGCCCACGCTTATGTACAACTCGGACTGATCCGCAACCAGGCCGGGCGTCAGGAGGAGGCTCTCGCTTTCTTCAACAAGGCCTTGGAACTCGATCCCGGGCAGCGGGAGGCTCTCACCCTGGTGGTAGCCCACCATGTTCGTGCAAAGAATTTCGATTCGGCCATCAGGGTGTGTGAGTCACACAAGAAGATGGTGGGGGACAGCCGGGCGAAGCTGGCCCTGATCGAGTATCTCCAGGGCGACATTTTTCTGAGCAAGAAGGACACCTCGACGGCCCAGGAACATTTTAAGAAAGCCATCGAGACAGACCCTGACCTTGCAGCACCCTATCTGGCCCTCGCTCGGATCTTTGTGCAGGAAAAGAGATACGACCAAGCCATTGCCGAGTACGAGAGCGTCCTGACCAGGAATCCCAACTACCTGGCCGGGCACATGGCAATCGGGACGATTCACGATATGAAGGGTGACGGCGCGAAAGCCGAGACCTACTACCGGAAAGCTTTGCAGATCAAGAAGGATTTTGGGCCTGCGGCCAACAACCTGGCATGGAATCTGGCAACGAGAGGGGGGAACATCGATGAGGCCCTGACCTATGCCAAGATCGCGAAGAAAGAGATGCCCGAGGCCGCCGCGGTCATGCACACGCTGGGATGGATCTACTACCTCAAGGGGAACTATCCAAGCGCGATCGCTGAGTTCCAGGGCAGCCTGGCGAGAGACCCGGACAACGCGCTCGTCAGTTACCACATGGGGCTCGCTCAGCACGGAAATGGCGACGGGCGCAAGGCAAAAGAGTTCCTGGAAAAGGCCTTGAAGCTCGACCCCACCTTTCAGGGAGCCGATCATGCGCGCAAGGTGCTGGACGAGATAAGAGGCTCGGGTGAAAAAACCCCGCAAAATCCAATTGTCAGATGAAACGTGATGGGTTCGTAAAAAGTCCCGAGAGTCGTCACTCCCGCAAAGGCGGGAGTCCAGAAGTGCTTGAAAAGACTGGATTCCCGCCTGCGCGGGAATGACAGAAGAGAGCATTTTCTGACTTTTTACGAACTCATCAAGACTCGTCGTTGACACTTTTGCCGGACGAACGACCGGCCGGGCCGAGCGCCTGCGGCCGAGAGCCGTCTCAACCCATGGTCAATGAAAGACTTCCCATACAAGACCTTGTTTCTCTGCATTTTCTTGCCTCCGGTCTGCTACGTGCTTACCCTCAACGCCCTGGAGCAATATTTCGAGAGGCGCGAAGGGGCCCGGATAAGGGCTCTTATGATCCAAAATCATGAAGCGCTTTATCATGGATGGTACACAGTCAAAGACGAAGTGAGCAGGAACATCGGCGCCTACCTGGGCCGCAGCCTGAAGTACAGGGTGGGAGTGATGACAAGCATACTCGTCAAGACCGGGGACGGTCGGGTTCTCTTCCCCCAGGAAGCACCCGGACCAAGCGTAGACGGTGATTTCATCGGGCGGCAAACAGACTCCCTCCGCTACATCGAGGTGGCTTCCGAGAATTACCGCACTCTCCACGAGGGGCTGACTCTGTCCGTGGCGGTCCGAATTCGCCACAACAGCTGGCTTTCGAACGCGATCCTGGTTCTCTATGTTCTTCTCGCCGTAGTGGTCATCCGGCTGGCGGTCGGGAGCAGGCTGAGGAAAAGCGAGCGGGAAAGAGCTGAGCGACAGCGGCTGATCGAGCTCCAGACCGCGCAGTTGATGCAAGCCGAGTCGATGCTGGGCGAGGTGGAAGCAAAGGAGGCTGAATACCTGAAAAGGATCGATGCGCTAAAGAAAGAAAGGAACGATTTGGCGACGGACATCGACGGGCTCCTGGAGGAGATAGAGAAGCAGGAGGCCGGTTTGAGCGAGCATATCCGGCTGAAGGAAGAAATGACCGGACAGGTTCTCCAGCTCCGAAAGGAACTGGAGAAACAGGCGGCTAAGACCGGAAAGAAAAAGAAGACCACGGATGCCACTGCTAAGCGCTTCGCTGTCCTTTATAAGAACTTGGCGTTCACGGAGCGTGCGGTGGAAGGGTTCCTGGAACTCACGGATGAATTCCAGTTGAAAGCCGAAGAGGTAATCCACAAGCTGAACGAGAATGAAAGTGCCGTCCCGGTCAAGCGGAAAGTTTTCGGCAAGGGAGGGAAGATGAACTTTCTGGAAGTTTCGTTCTCATATTCCGGACGAATTTACTTCCGGAAGGATTCTCAGACAAAGAAAACGGTGGTTGCAGTCGGAACCAAGAATTCTCAGGAAAAGGACTTGGCCTTCCTGGAAAGCATCGCCTCCTGAGAAAGGACCGGCAGGGTTGAGGAAAATACTAGCCAAAACCGGTTTTTCTCTGCTATCATATTCTTAATCTAAGATAGAAAGAGGCCGACTTGCCATGAGCGAACGAAAAAAGACCATTCTGGTCGTCGAAGACGACCCGGACGTGCTCGGCATGATAGTCAGGCACCTGGAGCGCCTGGGCTACAGCGTGATCACGGCCTCAGACGGTATGGAAGGCCTTAAGAAGCTCGATTCTGAAGTCTATGATCTCGTGGTTACAGACATTGTCATGCCTTACGTGAGCGGGGTGGGAGTCCTGAGCGCCATCAAGGCCAAACGTCCCCATATCCCCGTCATCGCCATTACCGGGTTCGGCAAGGAACCGGAGGGGGCCGCAATCGAGAAAAAGGCCGACATGGTCCTGGCCAAGCCGGTGCGGATGTCCGTTCTCAAGGACTACATCACGAATCTGTTGAGCCTTTCCGAAAGGTGACAGAAGTCATGATCAGCCTCTTTGTCTTGAGCGGTGACGATGAAGGAAGGTCCTACGACCTCAACGGAGACACCGTCTACGTAGGCCGAGCCCCGGAAAACGAAGTCCAGTTCAACGACAAGCACGTCTCCCGCAGGCACCTCAAAATCACGTCGAGGAACGGCACGTTTGTAATCGAAGATCTTCAGAGCAGGAACGGCACTTTTGTCAGGGACAGGGCAATCTCCGCCGGCAAAGAGATCGAAGTCCGTGAAGGGGTGCCCATTGCCGTCGGCACCGTCTTCTTTTCCCTGGGAAAACCCTATAAGCGGGACATCAGGAAGTTTCAGCAGGCCGTAAACGTCTCCAGTCCTCTTAACGACACGGCGGAAATGGACCGGCCCAAGACATCCCTCCGGAACCTTCAGCTCATCTACAACGTGTCCAGGGTGCTCATGCAGTCTTTTGATATGAGCCAGATCTTCCAGAAAATCCTGGATTATATTTTCGACCTCCTGAAGAGAATCGACAGGGGGGTCATCCTTCTGCTGGACGAGAGGACCGGAAAGATTTCAGAGGTGGTTTCGAGGTCAAAAGACAAAAAGGAGGACTCGGACCATCCTTACAGCCGAACGGTCGTCAACAAGGTCCTTGCCGAGGGCAAGGCGGTGATCATGTCGAACACCATGCGCGAAGACAAGACGGACCGCTCCGAGAGCATGGAAATCATGAGTGTCAAGTCGGTGATGTGTGTGCCGCTGATAAGCAGGTCCAAAGTTCGCGGCGCCATCTACGTCGACTCCGTCAGCAAGCCTTACGGATTCAGAAAGGAAGATCTTTCACTTCTCACGGCTTTAAGCAGCCCGGCCGCTATCGCCATAGAGAACGCGGGCCTTTACGCCGAGCTCGAGAAGCGGGTGGAGGAAAGGACCCGGGACCTCCTTTCGACACAGGCAAGGCTGAGCGAGAGCGAGGCTCGCTTCAAAGCCATGTTCGATCACATGACCAGCGGGGTGGTCGTTTACAGGGCCGAGGACGATGGCGCCGACTTCACCATCGTAGACGTGAACAAGGCTTACGAGCGGATCGAAGGAGTCAGCCGAAGGGATGCTCTCGGCAGAAGCTACGCGGAGATTTGCCCTCACTATAAGGGCACGAATTTAGAAGCGAGTTTGAAAAGCGTCTGGCGGAGCGGGCATTTCGAAAGCGGATCTCTGATCTTGTCGGATGCAGGCGATATCTTGGGATGGAGAGACTATAACGCCTATCGCCTTCCCTCCGGGGAGATCGTGGCGATTTTCGACGATGTAACAGAGCAAAAGAAGGCCGAGCGAGTGCAGAAAGCGCTGCAGGAGCAGCTCATGGTTTCTCAGAAGATGGAAACAATGGGAGCTTTTGCGGGCGGCATCGCACACAACTTCCGCAACATCCTTCAGGCCATATCCGGAAACACGGAATTTCTCGAGTTCGTTTGCGGCGGCAAGCAGGAAGTGTCCGAGCTCACCACGAACATCTATGATTCGGTTGAAAAAGGCGTGGACCTTATCAACAATCTCCTCCACTTTTCCAGGAGAAAGACGGGAGGGTACCAAATCACCAGCCTGGACATGGCCGAGGCGATCACGCAGACTCACGAGATCATTTCGCGGGTGTTCAACAAGAACATCGACATCCAGGTGAACGTGGAAAAGGGCCTCCACGTAAAAGGCAATCGCTCATTGCTCAGCCAGGTGCTGATGAATCTTTACAGCAACGCCTGCGACGCCATGCCCAACGGCGGCAGGTTGGCGATAGACGCATTCAAGCGGGGCGGCAAGGTAATACTCGTCATATCCGACACGGGAATAGGGATGGACAAGGCCACGCTGGAGAAGATTTTTGATCCCTTCTTCACGCTCAAGGAAGTGGGCAAGGGCACCGGTCTGGGCCTTTCCACTGTTCACGGCATTATAGAAGAGCACAAGGGGTCTATTTCGGTCTCATCGTCCCCGGGCCGGGGGGCGACCTTTCGGATTTCCCTTCCCTATGTCGCGCCTGAAGCAGCGGAGGAAACAGAGGCGGAGAGAGAGATCATCCTCGGCCGGGGCGAGAAAGTTCTGATCGTCGACGACGAAAAACCCGCACTGGACGCCCTGGCCGCGATAATCAACAAGCTCGGCTACCGGGCAATTCCCGTGGAGAAACCCGTCGAGGCATTAGAGACGTACGGCGAGATCGCTCCTGACGTCGTGCTCATGGACAGGGGCATGCCCAAGATGGACGGGGTGACCTGCGCCCGGAAAATCGCGGAAAGGGATCCCTCGGCAAAGATCATCATCGTGTCGGGGTATGAAGAAACAGGGCCCAACGGCATCGACGAGAGCGTAAAGAGTTTGATCAAAGGCTACTTGACCAAACCGTGCAGGATGGAAGACCTCAGCCTGATGATCTCCCGGGCACTGGCGAGATGAAGAAGAAAGAAGAAGACAGGCACTTTTGATGGCAACGTATCCGACCATAGTCATAATAGAATCAGATTCCGACGTTACCGCTCGGCTGAGCAGGGAAATCCAGGCAGCAGGGTCGAGCTCTTGCGACGAGGCGCAGCCGGCGTCCCCTATCCTGGAACTTGCCAAACTTAAGCCCGACATCGCCGTCCTCGGTCCATCGCTGGATGCGGACACAAGCGTTGAGTGTATTTATAAAATGAAGATCATCGATCCCTCGATACCCATTCTCGTGTCGCGGGAAAACGTGCCTTTTCTGAGCCTCGAAGGAGTTCCGTTCGAAGGCATCCATCCCGTAAGATACGAAGACGACGCGGAGTTCAGACGGGCGATGGGGAGCGCTCTCAAGCACAGGACACAACACAACTCGAGGCCTGACTATCCGATTGTCGTGGGGCAGAGCGACGAGGTCAGGGCCATCAAGTTGAAGATTCAAAGAGCTTCGACCAAGGACATCACCGTGCTGATCACGGGCGAGACCGGAACGGGGAAGGAACTGATCGCCCGCTCCATCCACTATCACTCCCACAGGTGCGGAGGGCCGCTCGTCAAGATAAGCTGCGGTGCTCTTCCCGAAGAGTTGCTCGAGAGTGAAGTTTTTGGTTTCCAGAAAGGCGCTTTCACCGGCGCCCACAGAAACAAGCCCGGAAGATTGGAGCTTGCACACAACGGCACCCTTTTCATCGACGAAATAGGGGACCTCTCCCTGCCTCTCCAGGCCAAGTTCCTCCAGGTTCTGGAGGACAAGGCTTTTGCGAGGCTGGGGGGAACCTATGACAAAGAAGTGGATACCCGAGTAGTGGCGGCCACCAACGCGGACCTCAGAAAAAAAGTGAAGGAAGGCCTCTTCAGGAAAGACCTCTTCTATCGTCTCAACGTCATTCACATCAAGGCCCCTTCCCTGAGGGACCGAAAGAGCGACATCCCCCTTCTTCTGCACTACTTTTTGAGCAAGTACTGCCTCGAGCTGAGGAAGGATCCGCTGCAGGTGCCTACCAAAGTGATCAGGCATTTCAATGCCTATCACTGGCCCGGAAATATCAGAGAGATGGAGAATGCTGTGCGCCGCGCAGTGGCCTTGAGAGACTGGAATTTCGTCTTCACGGAGATGGCCCTAGAATACCGGAGGCCCGATGACCGGGATGCCGCTCCGGATAAATCCGTGCTTCTTCCGAAGTGGGAGGACGAAAAGATAGGGAATCTCATAGGGCAGAAAGACTTCTCTCTGAAAAGGATCAGCAGAAACTATGTGGCTGAGGCGGAAAGAGGCGCTATCCTCAACGCTCTTGCCAAGACCCAGTGGAACAGGAAGCGCGCGTCGGAGATCCTCGGCGTGAGTTACAAAACCCTTCTTAACCGTATCGAAGACTTAAGCCTGAAACCTTAGGCAGTGTATGCTGTGTAATTTTGTTCCACTTCTGGGAAAAATATTCCTCTTCCAAGTGGCAAAAAAGTTCACAAACCCGTCTCACCTCAATCGCCACACTTGTTTTTCGTCCTGAAGAACCGCTTTCATGCTTCTATGATCACCTTTTGGTAGGCCGTCAGGTTTTCGGCACGACTGTTGCTCTACCTTTTGCATGAGGCTGGAGCGGGGTATCGTCTTGTCGTTTCATGCGATTTCAAATTTTCCTCTAAGGCGCCCTCCCCTGCCTCGGATCCAGGTCACGGGGGCGAGATGCGGGGTCCGCCACAAATCGTCCACCAAGGCGGAGACTTCAATGTCCGCTCGCCTTCACGGGAACAAAGGGCATATAAGGGAGGGTCACGATGTCACAATCGACCATTAAAGACGAACAGGAAAACTCGCGAAGGATTCTGATGCCACGAGAAAACGGTGCACACAAACTGAGAGATAACGGTGGAAGGCGCTCGGGCATCGAACGGAGGCGATTTTCATACTCTCAGCACGTCCCGGAGCGACGGTCCTGCAAAGACAGGAGAAAGGGGGGCGACCGAAGAGACGAGACCAGGGGAGGAAAAGAGACGGTCTTCGGCAGACGCCTCAACGGCGAAGACCGGCGTGACTTCCTGCCGGCTTAAGAGCCATCGACCTCCGCGAACAAGAAAACCCCTCATGTTTTCCCTCCTTTCTCTGTGTGTATTCTTCTACCACTTAGTGGGAAAATTTTGCTCAAGAAAAACAGCAAACCTGTACCCACTTCGCCCGGCTCCTGTCTCTTGCTCGGTTAGTCGATGGGCCGGCAGAAATTTACTGCCACAACCTATTGAAATATCAAACGAAAATATTTTGCCACGATTTTCTCCTCCACTCCGGCGTCACGGCACACCTATTGCTTTAGAAAGACACGTGATTGGATTTCTCGGATGGAGGTAACAACTCAGCCGATTTCATTTTTTCAGCCCAGGGACTGCGGGGCAAAGGTAGGTGCTGAATATCGAATCGCAGTCCGGACGAAAGGAGGTGAGCGTCCAAAGAATTCTACAAGTCTTGAAAAGGAACAATAACAGGCAAAGGGTTTCTAGACATTCATTAAACCACAGTGTTTGTGCAAGAGTATGATGGAGGACTTGGCTATGAAACGAAGTGCTTTTTCACTATTAACAATTTTTTTAACCGTGGCTTTTTTGTGTTCAGGGGCGTCGGCCGCGCTTGTTGATCCCATCTTTTTAGAGGGCAATCCGCCACTTGAGAGCGTGATTGGGCAGTGTGAAGGCGTAGACTGCGATCTGACTTTTTTCAAGATCGACCCGCCGCTCTCAGGGACCTACGGCCCCATAGACGTAACTTTTTCCGGCGGTGAGCCGGGGTCGCCGGCCTCAATGGACTTCACTTCCACCGATCCGGTTTATGCCGTGCTCGTGAAGGGTGGTCCAAACGCCAATCTTTATTGCTACGTATTTGAGAATGGGATTTTGGGTGACTTTGGGTTGATTGCACCGATCAACCCCAGCAACGACAAACCCTACGGCATAAGCCATGTAGATTTCGCCTACTGCACGAGCAAAAAGGTTCCCGAACCGGCCACAATGCTCCTTCTGGGCTTCGGCCTGATCGGGCTGGCAGGGCTCGGCAGGAAAATCAAGAAGGCTTAACAGAGAAGCGCATTGCGATTCTCATTCCAGAAAGGCAGGCCGTCCGGCCTGCCTTTCCGTTTCAGGTACCTGGCTCTCATCGGACCTCCTGCAAAGGCCATGTGCGCAGGATTCTTCCATTTAGTGGCAAAACATTACCCATCTCAGTGGCAAGGAAGTTCATACTCACGCCCAAACTCAAAAGCAAAAAAGCTCGAATTTTCCGGAATTACCCGAACATGTTCTCTAACCGGTTGAAATATCGATCTAAAAAATTGCATAATCGCCGTCGTTCCTTTGAGCTTCGTTGGCACACGCCTTGCTGCAAGCAAATTAGTCCCTGGTGGAGCCGCGAAACTGCGTACTTTCACGCTGACCCGGACATCAGAAGTTGCGGAGCGAGGCTGAGTCCTGAATGAACGCGATCATGGAACACTATCTTAACCCGCTCCACGTTTATTGCCGCCTTCGCGACCTCGGGATCGGGAAAAAGCCGGCTTGCTTCTTATGCAGGGTGTACGAACGATTAATCTTCAGGAGATACTTTCTCACCAGGTGTTGACTCTCCGGCGGATGCCGGTACCGCTGTCGAAGCAAGAGAGTCGGTCTTGCACGAGAAGAAAAAGACGCGAATAGGGTGTGGAAAACAGACTGCTGAACAATGCGACGGATCGGGAAAAGTGGTTATTTTGACCAACCTGGAAGCTACGAAAGGATTTTTGCCGTGCAAGACGTTCATGCGTCCTTGAACACTAGGGACAATGGAGGAAGGCGTTCGGGAATAGAGAGGAGGAGGTTCTTGTACGCGGATCACATACCGGAAAGAAGGTGCGGCGCGGATCGTCGATGCGGTGAAGACCGCAGAGGCGGTGATGACAGGAGGCGCAGCAACGAGCGGAGGAGAGGGTGCCAAGATTCCGTTCAGGATGCGGACAACCGCAGCTGCGGGTTTGTCTAGCGACTTATCTACGAGTTCAACCACTGCAGAACCAATGTCCTGCCTTGTCTTTTCGCCACACCTCCGCCACTGAATAGCGTCCATCCAGAAATACCCTTCTTTTGTCATTTCGAACGAAGCGAGAAGCCGCGGGACAGCGATTATCTTTGACAAAAGCTTCAGAGTGTGTAAAAATTTGCTACATCATGGAATACACACTCATAGGAAATCACCCGGCGATACGGAAGATTCACGAACTTATCGGTCTCGTCGCCGACACGAGCCTCAACGTCCTCCTTCTCGGCGAGACAGGCACCGGCAAGGAGGTGGTTGCCCGCCTTCTCCACTCCGCTTCCAACCGTAAAAACAAGCGCTTCATCAAGGTCAATTGCGCTGCCCTCCCCCTCACTCTTCTGGAAAGCGAGTTGTTCGGCTACGAGAAGGGCGCGTTCACCGGGGCGGACAAGTTCAAGCCCGGCAAGTTCGAGCTCGCCTCGGAAGGCGTTATTTTCCTCGATGAAATAGGTGACATGCCCCTCCTCCTCCAGGCAAAGCTTCTGGAGGTGCTCCAGAGCAGCGAGTTTGCACGCCTGGGCGGAACCGATGTTGTCAAGGTCAAGTCCTGGGTGGTGGCCTCGACAAACCATGAACTCGAAAAGGACATCAAGGCGGGCCGCTTCAGGGAAGACCTTTACTACAGGCTCAACATCATCAGGATCGAGCTCCCTCCCCTCAGGGAAAGGCACGACGACATCCCAGTCTTGACCGACTACCTCATCAACAGATATCGCAAGGAACTCGATATGGATCATGGGTTTTCTCTCGGCCGGGGGATGATGGATATCTTCCTCTCCTATCCCTGGCCCGGAAACGTCAGGGAACTTTCGAACACCCTTATGCGGCTGATGATCGGGGACGACCCGTCGCTGGTCAAAACCGAACTCTTGAGAGGGATGAACCCGGCAGAGCCCCCTGCGCAGAGAGAAGATCGTTCACAGGAAACAGGACCGGGAAGAGGGGAGGAAGAAGCGGACCCCGCTGTCCCATCGCTCAAGGAAGTCAAGGCAAGGGCGGCGGAAGAGATCGAACGCAAAGTCATCCTCAGCGCTCTCAACCAGGCGGCGTGGAACAAGCGGGAGGCGGCGAGGATGCTCAAGATCAGCTACAAGGCCCTATTCAACAAGCTGGGCGGCCTCGGCATCAACCGCGATGGCGCAGGGAACGAAAAGAAAGGCTGGTCAATTTTGTAAACTGATTCATAACTTGAACCCTTTCCGGCCGCCCTGCAGCCTGTTCTCATTCGATCAGGGTGGACTACTCGAGAAGGAGTGTGTTTGCGGTCACAGATTTTCTTGTTCTGAAAGGGCATGAAGGCACGGGAATTGCAACCTAAAATTCCCCACACATGAGTTCACAACCGTTTCAATAAAGAGGGAGGTCTTGTTACATGAAGGTGAAACTGCTCATTGCGGCTATTGCCCTGACCCTTGCCGTTTTTTCGGCAACTTCCGAACCCGCCAGGGCCCAGGGCCCCTTGCCGGAATCGTACCAGATCGGCCCCAACGACGTGCTCAGCATTCACGTGTGGAAGGAGCCGGAGTTGAGCCGGGACGTCACCGTCACCCCGGACGGGAAGATATCTTTCCCCCTGATAGGGGAGATGGTGGCCGAAGGCAGAACGGTAACGGAACTGAAAAAATCAATCAGCGAGAAGCTCTTGAACTACGTCACCGCCCCCGAGGTGACGGTCATCGTCAGGGAGAGCCGCAGCAGGATCGTCTACACCGTCGGCAAGGTGCAGAGGCCCGGGCCGCTCCCCCTCGCACCGGACATGACGGTTATGCAGGCGCTTTCCGCTGCCGGCGGATTCGCCGAGTGGGCGGACACGAAGAACGTGATGATCATACGGAGAGCTGAGGGGAAGGAAACAAGATTCAAGTTTAATTTCAAGGAATTTAGCGGCGGCAACAACCCGGAACAGAACATACTTCTCAAGCCCGGCGACACGATCGTCGTGCCCTGATCTCAAGAAGCGGAGAACTCCTTTTAATAACGACTTTCTGAAAGGCGCCTCGCGATGAAAAAATTTGCTCTCGTTCTTGCGGCTACTGCCCTTGTTCTGATGTCGAGCGGCGATTGCTCCGCTCAGCGTCAAATCGAATTCATCCCCGGCATTTCGGTGGCAGAAACTTATGACGACAACATCTTCCTCGAAAACACCAATGAACAGTCGGATTTCATCACCGGAATTTCGCCGTCGCTGACCCTCAACCTGCTCAGCCAGTTCACAGAACTCAGCGTCAGGTACAGTCCCACTTTCGTGCGTTACTCAGACTTTACGGAAAACGACACCACCCGGCACAGCGGAAACGCAAGCCTGAACCACAGACTGACCCAGTACCTGAGGTTGGAGGTCTCCGACACTTATGTGAATTCGGAGGATCCCCTGGAGGACTTCACTGACCTTGAAGGCCAAAGAGCCACGAGAAACAAGTACTGGGTCAACCGGGGCGAGGCGAGTCTCGGGTATACTTTCGGCGAAGCGAATCTCATACAAGCCGGATACTCGCGCACAGACCGGGAAAACACCGATCCAACCCTCAACGACAGCGTGGACCAGAGTCCCTTCGCAAGTCTCACCTACTGGTTCAACGTGAAAAACGGTCTGAGGGTAGATTACGCATACACAGACGTAGAACTCTCGCTGGACGACGATTACACAGGCCACGCTCCCGGAGTGCAGTACCTCCACAGGTTCAGACCACAGACGATCGGCTACCTCGGCTACACTTACACGACCCGCGATTTCGAAGGCATAACGGAAGACTACGTGGTTCACGAGGCTCTTTTGGGCCTGGAGCACGCTTTTTCACCCGAATACTCCATCACCGCGGAAGCAGGCTACTTTGTCCAGGTTCCCGACTTTTCCGACAAAGCCTACGGCCCGAGGTTCAGACTCGATCTGACAAGGAGGTTTGCCAGGGGGAGCGTCACCGTCGGCGTGGACGGAGGATGGGACGAAGTCTACCTCGATACGGGGAGGCCGACCTTCACCGAGTACTACGGCGCATCCCTGAACGGAGAGTACTATCTCCTCGAACAGGTGAACGTATTCGGCCGGGTCTACTACAGGCACAGCGAAGAGCAGGATGCGACTGTGACGCAGGTTTTGCGGGGAACCGCCGGCATCCGGTGGTCGTTCCTGCGCTGGTTCGCCCTTTCCCTTCAATATGACTATGCCGAGAGGAACAGCGACATAGTAAACGATGACTACACGAACAACCGCGTGATGCTGGTTTTAAGCGCCAGCAGACCTTACAGGTTCTAGAGACGCATGCGAGTTATTTCTTATTAATTTTTTCCGGAGTGTGGCGATGGATCATTTTGGAATCAACAAATTGCTGGAGATTGCCGGGAGACGCAAGTACTGGTTTATCATCCCCTTTCTCGCAGCGCTTCTTGGAGGCATGGGATATTTTCTCAATGCGCCCAGACTCTATGAAGGCAGGGCCGTTGTCCTTGTCCAGTCGCAGAGTGTGCCAAAAGACTACGTAAAGCCGATTGTGGCTGAAGGGATGCCTGAGAGGCTCGCGACCATCAGTCAGGAGGTGAAGAACCGCACGAACCTGGAGGCTGTTGCCCGGGAATACGGGCTGTGGAGCCCCCCTTCAGAGAGCGGTGGGTCTCCGACGCTCGACAGGGTTATCGATGAATTGCAGAAAAGAATCACGATCTCCATCGACACGGGAAAAGGTAGAGGCTCCGTGGGCATCAGCGGCATCCGGGGCGCGACCGCGTTTATCATATCCTTTCTTGGCGAGGACCCTGAAAAGGTCATGAAGGTGACCAACGCTCTGGCTTACAAGTACATATCCGAGAACCTGGAGTTCAGGCAGACCCAGGTGAAGGGAACCACGGCTTTCCTGTCGGACGAGATCGAGTCGGTCAGGGAGCGGTTGATGCAGAAGGAAGCGGAGCTCAAAACGTACCGCGAGAGTAATATGGGAGGACTCCCGGAGCAGCTAAACGCCAATCTGACCATGCTCCAGAGGTCCCAATCGCGGGCCGAGCAGCTCAGCAGAAATCTGTCGGACCTCGAAAACCGGAAGCTCCTGCTGCAGCAAAACCTCGAAGAAATGCGGAAGGCGCGGGATACGGCCGTGGTCTCCCCGGGAGGGGGCCGGGATGCGAGGGACCTTCCATCCCTGAAGAGCGAACTGCTCGTCCTGGAAGCGCGCTACACGGCCAACCATCCGGATGTGGTGAGGCTCAGGAAGCTCATTGAAACGCTGGAAGCCGTGGGAACGGCAGAGGGGGCCGGTTCAGCCGGCGGGCGGGTCCGGATCTCGAGAGAGGAACAGGCCCTGGTGCAGCAGTTGCACGCCGTCGACATGGATATCGCGAAAACAAAGACAGAGATGTCACAAACCCAGGGGGAAATCGCACTCTATCAGCAAAGAATCGAGGATACCCCGAGAAGGGAACAGGAGCTGACCTCTGTCAAGCGGGACTACACCAACCTGAAGGAACTCTACGATTCCCTGCTGGCAAGAAAGATGGAAGCCGACATCGCGTTGAACATGGAAACAAAGCAAAAAAGCGAGCAGTTCAGGATTCTCGAGCCTGCCAAGCTTCCCACCTTCCCGGCGGAACCCAATGTGAAGAAGATCCTGCTCATGATCCTGGCTGTGGGGATAGGGCTGGGCGGTGGTTTGGCATATTTCAGGGAGACCCTGGACACCTCCTTCAAGACGCCTGAAGAGGCGGGAAACGAGTTGGACGTACCGGTCCTTGTGAGCACGCCCTTCAGATTCACGGAACAGGAGTTGAGAAAGAGAAAATTCAGGAAAACCGTTTTTGCCGGTTCGGTAGCGGCGGGGTTCGTGGTTTGTGCGGCAGCAATCGTGCTTTTTTCCGGAGGAGTGGATGGGGCGCTGGCCGATTTCAAGATGCTCATGGGAGTCAGGTAGCACCAGGTCCCTGTTGGTTACCGGAAACACACCGGGGACGTGGGAAAAATCAGCTAGCCGTTTCGCGGCGGATCGAAAGAGAAAGCGTTTTAGCACATGTATACCAAGTTTTATGACCTGGAAGAAAAGCCCTTTGACCTGAGCCACTCGTCACGTTACCTATATCTTGGCGAGGCCCACAAGGAAGCCTTGGCCATCCTGACTTATGGTGTGTCGGAAAGGAAGGGTTTCGTGCTCCTGACAGGGGAGGTGGGAACGGGCAAGACGACAATAGTTCATGCCCTGCTGGGCGCCCTTGACAAGAGCGTCCAGGTTGTTTACCTGGCCAATCCCACCCTGTCCCCCAAAGAGTTCGTGAATTATATTACCCTGTCCGTTTTCAAGAACAGGATTGCCTTCAAATCCAAGGCCGAGTTCCTGGTGGCTTTCGAAGCTTTTCTCACCCGCTGCTCCCAGCAGCAGAGGACCTTCCTCCTCATCATCGACGAAGCGCACAAACTTTCCTCCGAGGTGCTTGAAGAGATCCGCCTGCTTTCCAACATGGAGACCGCGGAAGAGAAACTGATCGGCATCTTTCTCGTGGGTCAGCCCGAGCTCAACAGGAAGCTTAGCAATCCCGAGTGCAGGGCCCTGCTTCAGCGGATCGGCATTCGGTACCACATCAAACCCCTGACTCTGAAGGAGGGCGATGAATACATAGTAAAGCGCCTGAAGGTGGCGGGGGCCCGGAAGCCGGATGACATTTTCTCCAGGGCGGTCCGCAAGGCCATATACGAATATTCGAAAGGTTATCCCAGGATGATCAACATTCTCTCGGATAACCTCCTTCTTCTTGGATATGCGAGGGGAGTGAGGAAGCTCACTACCGCCATGGTGAGGGAGTGCTTTGAGGAATTGAACCCTGAACTCCCTCCTGTGGTGGAAACCCAGGGGCGGGAACTTGTGGCGCCGGCAAAAGAATCCCGTGTTCGCGAGTCACATCGCACAGGCTTTCAAAAGTGGGCTTTTGTCGGACTGCTTGCCCTTATCCTTTTCGCCGTGTCTTTTCATTTCGCAGATGAAATAAGGACGAAGGCCGTGAGTCTGGTGCCGGGATTTTCCGGGACCAGGGATTCATCTGGTGCGGCTCAGGAAAATGGCAAGGCCGAAAACCAGGCGCCTCCGGCAACGGCGCTTGAGGAGATTGAGCGCAAGAGCCCGCCTGTAATCGAGGAAGCGAGCGTCCCGGCTGGAGAAGTGGTTGAAAAAAAAACTGAAAACTCACCCATTCCAATACCGGAAGAGCCCTTGCGGCCTTTAGAGGGATCTTTACCCCCGATCGCCGGGAGAACCGGAGGGCTTTCGCAGCCGGGAGAGAGGGTGGAGGTGGTAACCATTGTCGCGCAAGACGGAGACACGCTGGACAAACTGTCAAAACAGGTTTACGGCCGTTCCGATGAAGGAATATGGGAAATGATTCAACGACACAACCCCGATATCCAGAATGTCGACATAATCAATCGGGGTCAGAGAATAGTTTTTCCGCCCCTTGAAACACCGGGGCAGTAGGTGGGCCGAGGAGGCTCTAAATTCGAAGCACGAAATTCGAAACGAATCAAATTACGATGATTTCGCAAAAAGTCCCAAGACTCGTCACTCCCGCCTCCGCCTGCGCGGGGATAAACTCCGGCGGGAGTCCAGAAGTGCTTGAAAAGACTGGATTCCCGCCTTTGCGGGAATGACACAAAAGAGCATTTTCGGACTTTTTACGAACCCATCAAGTTACTGAGCGGGAAAATAAAAAACACAGGTGAACTAAATGGGCAAAATTTCCGATGCGCTTGAAAAACATCAAAAAGAAAGAGTGATTCCCCTTGAAAACCTCAGAGAAGAGGAGCCCGTGCGGCTGAAAACCGAGGCCCCTGAGGCAGCGCTGGTGCGCAAGATCCGGGCCGATCACAAGTTCAGCGAGAGCCTGGTGATGCTTTCAGCTCCGGATTCTGCGGACGCCGGGAACTTCAAGGTCCTGAGAGGCCAGATCCTTTTCCCCAGAGACCGGGAGATCCCCCGCTCCATACTCGTGACCAGCGCTTTCCCCGGCGAGGGAAAGACTTTTGTGGCCTCCAATCTCGCCACCACCTTTGCCTTGAGTGTGGACGAGCGCGTCATGCTCATCGATGCGGATCTGCGAAGAGCAAGAATGCACCAGTTGTTCGGCATTGCCAACGCAAGGGGCCTTCGCGACTACCTCATGGGGGAGAAGGGGCTCGACGAGCTCCTTGTCAAGACGGGCATTGAAAAACTTTCTCTAATTCCGGCCGGAAGGACCCCCCGAAATCCGTCGGAACTCCTTTCCTCCAGCATGATGACCAGGTTTCTGGAGGAGACCAGGGAGCGGTACAAGGACCACTTCATTATCATAGACTCACCTCCCACCAACATCACATCAGAGGTAAAATTTCTTTCAAAATACGCGGACGGCATCATCTTTGTTGTTCTCGCGCAAAAGACGCCAAGGAGGGAGATAAGCAAGGCGCTCGACAACCTTGGAAGGGACAAGATTCTGGGCGTTGTCTTCAACGGCTACGACCAGGCGCACAGAAGTTACCACAAGTACTATGACGAATATTATAAGTGAGAAGTTTCTTGCCGAAAATTGGAAAAAATTTACCCACTCTCGGCAACTTTAACTTTTATCTTGTTACTCTTTCTGCCATCCATGACCTGCCGGCTATGGTATCCTCTTGAAATTACAAATTTAACAGTATAAAATTAGAAATATCTCACCCCTGGCACTCCTTTTGCACAAGTAAAGCAAAAGTTAGAGTTGGAGTTATTGTCTCAAGAAGACAGCACTCCCCTCCGGGGCAGGGTGAAAAGCGAAAAAGCCTCCTCCCTCTTGAGTGAAAACTGCAGTATTTCAAGCAGTTAGCCTTGAAACAGGCATGTAACTCAAGGGGACGGAGTGTGCCTTTCATCCTCCTTCTCGATTGCGGGACTCGGGTTTACTCAAACTTTGAGTGGAGTCCGTGTCCCTGTTGTCAGGGTAAATTAAATCTTCCATGTCCCCTCGATTGAAGACACTGACAATCCACGAAGTAAGTCAGCTCTGCGGTGTGTCTACCCACACCCTCCGATTCTGGGAAAAGGAGCTGGTAGGCCTGATCGTGCCCCAGCGTACCAAGGGCGGTCAGCGCCGCTACGCCCCGGAACATATTCTGGTGATCGAAGACATCAAGAATCTCAAGAGCAAAGGCTTGAGCCTTCCCGAGATCAGAGACGAACTGAACCGCCACTACAGTTCCAAAGAGAATCGTCACAGCGACCAGGGAGCCGATGTGATAGCGAACAGGATCGCGGAGATTGTCCGGGCCGCGATCTTCAATTTCCTTAACGGCAAGACGGTCAAAGAATAAAGAAAGAAGAAGGACTCTTCCAAGATAAAGGCGATCTCTTTGCTGCTCAAAAAGACTGCGGACTGGTCCAAGTGCGAAAGCACGGGGCACAGGAAGTGGAAGGAGCAAATGCGTGCTAGCTCGCGTTTGATGATTCGGCTTCCGGCGCCGGTTTTTAGCCACGCTTTCTCCGCGTCCCCTGCGTCTCTAGCGAGCGAAGTGAGCGGGTGTGAGACCTGGTTTTCGATTCTCTCTCCTGTCTTCTTCTTTTCACCTGAAAGGAGTTCCTGATGAACGTACCTTTTCTCGATCTGAAAGTGCAGTTCCGTGAAATCGAGCACGAAGTTCTGCCCATGGTGAAGGAGGCCATGGAAAATGCCGCCTTCATCGGGGGACCCCAGGTGTCGGGGTTCGAAGCGGAGTTCGCGGCCTTCTGCGAAAGCAAGCACTGCGTCGGGGTGAACTCGGGCACCGATGCGCTCCGCTTCGCCCTTCTGGCGGCAGGCGTGGGGCCGGGCGATGAGGTCGTCACAGTGCCGCACACCTTCATCGCCACGACGGAGGCGATCTCCCAGGTAGGCGCCAGACCGGTGTTCGTAGATATCGATTCCAGGACTTACAACATGGACCCCAACAAGCTGGAAGATTTTTTGACTCAGCGCTTCAATGGCAGTGGTACCGGGAACCAGGAACCAGGAACCAGGAATCAAGCACGGCCGAAGGCCCCCAAGGCCGTCATCCCCGTTCACATTTACGGTCAGCCTGCCGACATGGAGTCGATTCTCGAGGTAGCCGCCAGGAGAAACCTCGTGGTGATCGAGGACGCGTGCCAGGCCCACGGCGCACTTTATAAAGGAAGAAAAGCCGGGTCCCTGGGTCTGGCAGGGTGTTTCAGTTTTTATCCTGGCAAGAACCTCGGAGCCTACGGGGAAGGGGGCGCCGTGGTCACCCAGAGAGAGGACATCGCCGACAAGATCCGGATGATAAGAGATCACGGCCAGGCAAAGAAGTATTATCATGACCTGGAAGGATATAACGGCCGGCTCGACGCCATCCAGGCGGGTGTGCTGCGCATCAAGTTGAAGAGGCTCGAGGACTGGAACAGGGCGAGAAGGCAAAATGCAAAATACTACGATCAGCTTCTTTCCGGGATTCCCGGCGTGACGATTCCCTTCCAGTCGGAACACGCCACGTCGGTCTATCACCTGTACGTGATCCTGGTGGACGATCGCGACGGACTCCAGAAGTACCTGAATGAAAAGGGGATCGGAACAGGGCTACACTATCCGGTTCCCCTCCATCTTCAGAAGGCATACGCAAATCAGGGCTACAAGGAGGGCGAATTTCCGGTGACGGAGAGCGTGGCAAAACGCCTTCTGTCCCTTCCCATGTTCCCGGAATTGAGGAAAGAGCAAATCGAATACGTCGCCGACTGCATCAAAGAGTTTCAGACAGGATTAACAGGATAGACAGGATCGAAAATTAAAGCATTTATCTCACGCCCGCTTCGCTGGAGACGCAGAGAACACTGAGAACAAAAGGACACAGATCGACACGGATTCGCTCAAGATGAAGCGCAGGGTTCCTCTATCGTCAAAACAATCAAGCTCGTTTCGCCGATCGCTGAACCCTGCGCCCGCCTATGCTCCGCATCGGCTGCCCCCTTCGGAGGCCTTGAGCGAAGAGACAGATAAATTGCGGTTTCGGCTCAAAGGAGTCCCTCCAAGCAGGCTTCGTGGTGGGCGTTCTTACCTTGCTTGGGACCTCAGGCAGCGCCTTTCTCTGTGTCCCCTGTGTCTCTAGCGAGCGCAGTGAGCGGGCGTGATACCGGGTTGTTTCGTGTTTCGATATTCGGATTTCGGATTTATCAAGCTGCAGCTTGCAGCGAGCTTGATGCCTAAAGGAGGCCGTCATGAAGATAGGACTCATCGGTTATGGTTACTGGGGGCCGAACCTGGCCCGGAACTTCAACGCCAACCCTGACCTCGAACTCGCATACGTTTGCGATTTTTCCCCGGACCGGCGAAAAGTCGCTTCGGCCATGTACAGGCAATCAAAGGTGGTGAGCGACCCCGAGGAGCTCTTCAGGGACAACTCACTGGATGCGATCGGGATAGCCACCCCTGTTTCAACCCACTTCGAACTCGCCAGGAGGGCCCTGGACTCCGGCAAGGACGTCTGGCTGGAAAAGCCCATGACCGAAAAGGTGGAGCAGGCTGAAGAGCTTATCGATCTGGCCGAAAAGAAGAACAGGATTCTTCACGTGGATCACACCTTCGTGTACACGGGCGCCGTCGAGAAGATCAAGGAACTTGTGGACAAGAAGGAGCTGGGAGACCTGATCTACTACGACTCCACCCGGGTCAACCTTGGTCTCTTTCAGCAGGACGTGGACGTGATCTGGGACCTTGCGCCCCACGACATCTCGATCATGGACTACCTGATGCCCTTCAAGAAAGTGGCGGTCTCGGCCACGGGCTCCAAGTACTATGGGAACGGTATCGTGCCCAAGGCTCTTCTCACCGTTTACATGGAAAACAACATCGTAGGCCACATCAATGTGAGCTGGGTGTCTCCGGTCAAGATAAGGCAGACGCTGATCGGCGGGACCCAGAAAATGATCCTCTACGACGACAACCAGCCCAGCGAAAAGATCAAGGTCTACGACAAGGGCGTGGAACTATTCGAGACCAAGGAAGACCTGTACCACCTCAAAGTGCAATACCGCGTCGGCGACATGTGGTCCCCCAAGATCTCCGACCACGAGGCACTGAGCTTTGAGACCAGACACTTCGTAAAATGCCTCAAGGACAGATGCAGACCGCTGACGGACGGCAGGGCCGGCCTGGAGGTCGTGAAGATCCTCGTTGCATCGCAGAAGAGCCTGGCCGGAAGGGGAGTACCGGTAGAGTTGGCGTAGCGAGGTGATAGGTTCCTTGAGTCTATTGAGTTCGTTGAGTTCATTGAGATCGCAAACCCGAAGTAGATCAACTCAGGCAGAAAACCAGGCAGTCTGACCAAACCAGTGAATTCGAATAACTCCCAGGCCGACAAAACTCATTAAACCCGGCAAACGCAACAAATTCAACCGGCTCAATAAATCCGAGCGGCTTTAGACTGTGAAAATAGTGCGTTTTGAAGATATCGAAGCGTGGCAAGCGGCAAGGAAGATGGTGAGGAGCGTTTACCAGGCTATTAAGGCGAATAGGGAATTCGAGAAAGATCTGAGGCTCGTAAGCCAGATTCAAGGTGCAGCCGTTTCAACTATGGCGAATATTGCTGAGGGGTTCTCACGGAGAAGCAACAGGGAGTTCATGCAATTTCTGTTCATTTCTAAGAGCTCAGCCGCCGAAACACAGAGTCATCTCTATGTAGCATTAGATCAGGGCTATATCTCAAGAGAATTTTTTGAGGAGGTATATGGGCAAGCCGATTTGGTCTCCAAGCTTTGCTCCGGTCTTATCAAGTACCTGAATTCAAAACCCAATAAACCCAATAAACCCAATGAACCCAACAAACCCAATGAACCCAATGAACCCAAT
>Ga0068714_10001680_pt1 | contig 31155 bp, 31 predicted proteins | sample MTBNYHSulfiMetaG_FD_62988 | JGI IMG/M metagenome (GOLD analysis project Ga0068714, IMG submission 62988) | Enrichment culture microbial communities from rom New York Harbor, USA that are MTBE-degrading - MTBE-NYH (New York Harbor Sulfidogenic)... | ecosystem: Environmental > Aquatic > Marine >...
ATGCGGACATGGATGCGATTGAGTTTTTTGACGACATTTCCGATGGCGAAGGGTGCCAGGTTTCTCAATCTACCGTCCCTCGGATCAAGGCGTTATGAGGTATTGTCCGACGGTTTATCCAATATGGTGAAGGTGTTGGGTGCGACCCGCTTAAACATCCGGCCACTTTTCATTTTTTTGGTAATGGCGGAAACAATGCTCTCCCGCTCCAAATCCAGATTAGAACCTTGTTTAACCCTGGAGATGATTTCGGTAACGTGAAGGGGTTTTTCTGCGGACAGGAGTATGTCGTATATGATGCTCATTTGGGACTTACTTCTACCTCGTGGCTTAAACTTGGGTTCTTCTCCCTGTCTCAAGAATTCGTGTATAACTTTAAGCTGTGATTTAAGGAGTGATTCTTGAAGCTTGGCCCATGTGTTGACATCCATAGCGGTTCCTTTCTGTGTGAGCAGTGTTTACCATATCCATGTAGGTATGTCAAGAATAAAATGAATCGAATCCAAAAAAATCGCTTGATTTTTGATAGGATTATTACAAGGTATGTAACGGAGTCAAGATGAAGTTGGTTAAAGGGATGGATGGGTTGGTTTGCGGGGTGGCGACTGAGCGGGTTGGGGATGGATACCTGGGTCCCCGAGCCGCACAAAGACTGTCAGAAGTGGGTTGATCGACTTATTGGAAAGCCGGTAAGGCCTGGAATTTGGCCCGGTTCGAGTTCTTAAATTGGCTCACAAATTCGCGAGTTGGATCTCTAAGTGTGCGGCATTGCAGGTATATTCCAATTCAATGGTGATAGAGTTGACCCTGAGCTTCTTAGGGAAATGACCGCACTTCTTAAGCACCGAGGGCCTGACGGTGAAGGCTTTTATATAGGAAATGATGTTGGAATCGGGCACAGACGGCTTAAGATAATTGACCTATCCGAAAATGGAAAACAGCCCATGTCAAACGAAGATAAAACTGTTTGGGTCAGTTGCAATGGTGAAATTTACAATTACAAGAAGCTTACTTCAGAACTTAAATCCAAAGGACATTTTTTTAGATCAAGATCAGATTCTGAAGTTATTGTACACAGTTACGAAGAGTGGGGAATCAGATGTATTGAACGTTTTCATGGGATGTTCGCTTTTGTACTTTATGATTGCAGAGCTAAGAAAATGTTTCTCGTAAGGGATAGGTTAGGCATTAAACCATTGTTCTACTACACAGGGAAAAATCGCCTATTATTCTCCTCAGAAATAAAGGCGATACTGGTTGATCCTGACGTTCCCCGTGAAATGGATAAAAAGTGCCTTCACAATTACCTTTCACTGAATTATGTAACCGCCCCTTTAACTTTATTTAAGAATATCTTTCAGATTTTGCCGGGGCATTATTTGCAGGCAGAAAAAGGGGGCTGCAATGTGAAAAGATATTGGGATGTGACTTTTGAGGAAAGTAAAGATAACAGCTGGAATCAGGGCTTGTGGCTTGAAGAATTTGACCATCGGCTTTATCAATCTGTCAAGTCCATGCTCGTAGGTGATGTACCTTTCGGGGCATTCCTAAGTGGAGGATTGGATTCAAGTAGTGTCGTTCATTATATGAGCCAAATTATGAAAACGCGTGTCAAAACGTTTTCTGTGGGTTTTGAAGAAAAATTATTTGACGAACTTTCCGACGCTGAACTCGTTGCGAAAAACCTCGGAACTATCCACTCTTGTCAGATTGTGAAGTCAACGATAGACGAAGCTTTTATCAAAAAGATGGTCTGGCATTCAGAAGAGCCGACGGCGGATTCTTCCATCATCCCAATGTATCTTCTCGCCAGAATGGCAAGTGAGGAAGTAAAAATGGTCCTATCTGGAGACGGTGCGGACGAGATACTGGCTGGCTATGAGACCTACTTGGCTTACTACTTACGATCTATTTACCGGTTTATTCCGGGATTCATAAGGACGTCACTTATCAGAAAAATCGTTGAATCTCTGCCAATATCAATGGGCGGGGTGAGCCCTGATTATAAGCTTAAGGCGTTTGTGAGAGGAGCCGAATATCCTTGGCAAGAAGCACATTATTATTGGCGGATTATCTTCGACGAGAATGAGAAGAGCATGCTATACGCGCCTTCTTTTCGAGAAGAAGTAGGCGCATACAAAACATTTGATGTTATAAGCCCTTTTTTTGGCAAACCAGCAAACACCCCTCTTAATGCGATGCTTGAAGCTGATACAAAGTTTTATCTTCCCAATGATATGCTAGTGAAGGTCGACAGGGCCAGCATGGCACATTCATTGGAAGTACGTGTCCCATTTCTTGACCACAAACTTGTTGAATTTGTCGCAGGTATGCCTGAGAGGCTTAAATTGCACTGGTTTTTTCAAAGGAAATTTGCCTTGCGATCAGTTATGCGAGGGAGACTGCCTCGGAGTATTTTGAGGAAAAGAAAACTTGGATTTAATGTCCCCATTAATATATGGCTTAAAGGATCACTTCGTGAATTTATGCTCGATACTCTGTCTCCTCAGGCCCTGAGGAGGACTGGTATTTTTGATCCAGGCCCTGTGTCCTGGGTAATAGGCCAGCATCTGAAAGGGAAAAGAGATTTTGGTTATCAAATCTGGAGCCTTCTTGTTTTGTTGGTATGGTGGAAAACATTTATAGACTTGAGGGACTAAAGGAGGTTGGGAAGTGATAGGTTGACTGACAATGCTTTTTCTTAGAACATGCCGTTTGGATCGGCAAATAACCTCTTGGTACGTTAGAGACGAAAATGAGTTTAGCGGTAATTTTAGGGGCACAGAGAATTATTTTGGAAATAACCGATGTGCAGTTTTCAGGACTCTTGGTTGTGCACCAGTCCTACCCATTCTGTAAGGAAAATGACCGCAATGAATATATCCTTCGTCTATCCAGACTTTGAGAATCTTGGCACAGAATACCTGATCGCTGCGTGTCTTGATGAAGGCCACTGTGTTGATTACTACTTTTACAAGAGCCAGGATATTATATTCAACCAGAAAAGGCAGCCCGATTTTGAGCAACTTGCCCGTGATATTTTGAGGAGTGACCCTCATGTGGTCGCCTTTTCTTGTGTGACGGATAATTTTCGTAATCAACTTGAATGCGCACGAGAGGTGAAACGTATACGCCCCGAGGTTGTTACCATTTTCGGGGGAGTTCACACTACGGCTGTGCCGGAAACGGTAATTAAGCATCGGTGTGTTGATTGCGTTGGTTTGGGAGAGTCCGAAGAATCTCTCTGTCGCTTTTTGGAAGCAGGGTCTCTTTGTGGTGATAATTTTTGCTTGCCTCATCATGCAGTTCCAGGTTTTGTGTTCAAATTCAATGGTGAAATTATAGGGAAGTTCCGCCTTCCGGCGTGGCCTGACTTGAATTTATTGCCAATTCCTCATAAGGACATGGTTTACAGGTGGCTGCCTGAAATAGCTACCGAATACCAAGTCATGACGAGCCGCGGGTGTCCATTCAGATGTGCCTATTGCTTTAATTCATTTTTCTTTGATAAAAAGCATCCTGGACATATGCGTCGGCGCGCCATCGATAATGTGGTGGCAGAGCTTTTGGTTGCGAAGGACAGGTTTTTTCCAAAAAGTATTTTCTTTATTGATGATTGTTTTACGTCTGATCCCGGGTGGCTTTTGCCATTTTTAGAGGAATATAGGCGTATGGTAGCCCTTCCTTTTTCATGCTCTACACATCCTCTTTTTGTAAACGGGGAAGTTGTTGAAGCATTAAAAAGAGCGAATTGTGTTCACGTGAACGTTGGTGTGCAGTCACTATCAGATCAAATATGTAAGAATGTCATAAATAGAAAGGGAAGTAGAAAGCGGATAGGCGAAGCTTTACAGACCTTGAAAAAATGGAAAATCCTTGTGACTGTGGACCATATGCTCGGCATCCCAGGTGATACTTTAGAGATAGAGGAAGAAAGTGTGCTTTTTTATAACAAGTATAGACCATGGACAATAAGCGTTTATTGGCTCTGTTATTACCCTAAAACCGCAATTCTGCAAATCGCAAAAGAAAGAGGCCTTATAACCGAAGGCGACATAGTAAAGCTCAACGAAGGGTATAGGGTAAAGAAATCATTTTTAGTTATGGATGGCGATTCAGAAAACCCAGACCAATTTCGCGGAATAGGATTCATATTAAACTGGTTAGGGTTTCTGCCGAAATCGGTCGTGAATTGGTTAATATCGAGCGGGCTTTATAAAAGACTCAACATCAAAAATTATTATTTTGCTGTTGTCTTACCAAGGCTCTTTCGATGTTTTCACCCGAAGAACTTCAGGGGCAGATACCATTTAACTCGATTTATTAAGCAAATGGTCTTCGAATTTCGATCAAGAATGGAATCGGCCCGACGCTACCTGTGGAAGAACACTAAAAATGATATTTAATGGTATGAGCCGCCTTGATTGTGAGTTGTAACGGCAGTTGTATTTTTGGGGGGATAAAGCTTTGTGAATATCATGCGTCCATTGAATTCAAACGATTTTCAATTTGAAGGGATATCAGTATGCCCAATTTGTAAAAGCAGCGTAAGCGAATTGTTGTACGAGAAAGAAAAGTTTGGCGCAGTATTTTCATGGCGGCAATGCGCTCAGTGCGGAGGGGCTTATCAAAACCCGAGGTTGAGTCGCGAGAGCCTTTCCAAAATATATGGTTCGATCAATTTCTGGAAGGGAAGAGAAATTATGGACCATTCGCTCCATATTGCCGGTTATGAGGATTACATCGCCGAAAATAGATTCCGGATCAAAAACGAACGTTACAAGGTCAAGCGGATTTCAAAAAGATTTGTGCATTTAAGAGCGGTGTTAGATATAGCATGTGGAGACGGGCTGTTTTTAAAGGCAGCCGAGGAAGAAGGTTTTGAAACATTGGGTATTGAAATGAGTCTAGACATGGCCCACTATGGCCGAGATCATTATGGGATAAATATTGTGCACGGGGATTTTGAGTATCATCGGTTACCAGAAGAGGGCTTTGATTTGATAACATTGTGGGATGCAGACAACATATTTCTAAATCCCGTTGGTGCCTTTGTGAAAATATGCAAGAGTCTACGGTCCGGTGGAGTTTTTATTATGAGCTTTCTGGATAACAGGTCTTTTAACAGACTGTTTTTCAATAGGGTGAAATTTTGGAGGGACTGCCACAGCCTCTATATCCACAGCAAAGGTTCCATTCGGCACCTCGCACAATTGTCTGGGTTTTCGTCACCCACCTTTATTGGCGCACGGCGGTATTTTGAATTTGAAAAGATAATGAGATATATCAGAGTTTGCTTACGCAAGAGTGTTGGTCCCGTTTTTTCTTTTGACAGCTCAAGCGTAGGTATGGCTGAGAATATGGAATCCTGGTGTTTATTGGTCCCGGTACCCGGCTATTATTGGGCCATAATGAGGAAGGAGTCTTAGGAAAAGCCAATGGCAACGGTACCGGAGGTTTTGTTGGTTAATCCGCCGTTCCGTAGGAAGAGATCACTCGTATATATGCCTATGGGGTTGGGGTATATAGGAACAGTCTTGAAAAGGGCGGGATTTGAGGTCATGTTGCATGATATGAACATTATGGGAACAAATCCTGCTTATGTGGCAGACCTTGTCAAGGAACTGTCAATTCCTATTATAGCACTGACTGGTTTTATCTCACAAGGAGCTCATATCATATCAATATCCAAAGCAATCAAGGCTCGAAAACCAGATACTAAGATTATTGTAGGCGGTTCAATGATTTATGGAGCTGAAGGATATTTCTCAGGACATGATGAGATTGATGTTATTGTCAGAGGAGAAGGTGAAGACTTAATTATACCGATAATGGAAGCGCTTCTTAGTGGTAAACCATTTCCCGAAAGTCCCGGGGTCATTTCGCGGGACGGTGCCAGATTGGTTGACCATCCAGGTGATGGTTACATCCAAGACATAAACAGTCTGCCTATTATTGATCGTGACCTATTTGAGGTAGACCGATATATTAATGGATATCACGCCGGTGAAAAGGGCAAAAGGAGTTTAGAGATTACTTGGTCCCGGAGTTGTCCGTATAGCTGTGTTTACTGCATAAACTCCCTGCGCATTGGCCCATATAGAGTACGTTCTGTTGATAAGGTGATTCAAGAGATTGCATTTCTAATTGATAGGTACGCAGTCAATGATATTATTTTTGCATCTGAGGTTTTTACGGCAAGGAAGGAAAAAGTATATGAGTTTTGCAAGAGGATGCTTGAGTTCAAGATCACTTGGTTAATTCATACCAGAGCGGATCTTTTGGATGAGGACCTTGTCATTGCCATGAAGGAAGGCGGTTGTAGACAAATCATGATAGGGATAGAATCGGCAAACAATGATCTCCTGGAAAAGATGAATAAAAAGATTACGGTTGACCAAATATCGAAAGCCGTAGAATTGATCAAAGAACATGGTATTGGTGTCAAGGGTGGTTTCATCGCCGGGCTCCCATGGGAAACGGACGAGAGCTTAAACGATTCCAAGAAATTTTGCATTCGACATGACTTAGTTTATTGGCCAGCCTTTGCAACTGCTTACCCGAATACCGCTCTTTATGAAGAAGCGAGGCACCTAATAAAAGATGAAAGTGACTATTTGGAGTCTATTACAGATCACGATCAGTTTTTAGATTTAATTCTGAATATGACGAGTTTCCCTACCAAGACTCTGGTTAAGAAGCACCTTAAGTGTTGCGCTGAAACAGCTGCTGAATTTGTTCACAAGAGACTTCTTTGGCTTCCCAAGAAGTTTATTATCCTTATTGCATACGTTTTTCTTCGGATCTATCATTGTGATAGATTCTTGGGAGTTGATTTCCATTCTTTATCTCACAGGCTGGCAACTAACATGTACAAAGTAATAACCAAAAGATAAGAAGATCTTTGTCACAGTTTAGCAGTTGATAAGGGTAAAATCAATATTCTATCATGAACATTCTTCTGATTGTACCGCCGTTTGGAGAGATTTATAACTCTTATCGTCACTTATACAGAAGGGGGTTTCTCAATCCCCCACTGAGTCTGGCCTATTTGGGCGGCGCACTTGTCAAGGCGGGGCAAAATGTACGAATTATCGATGGAGAGGCGGAGGGGCTTTCGGTTAGGCAACTCATGTATAGGATAATGGAATTTAGTCCAGATCTAATTGGGCTTTCATGTACTTCAGTTGATTTCGAGTTGGCAGAACGTCTTTCTGTATTGATAAAAACGAAATTTCCAGATGTCCGTATCGTAATCGGTGGTACACACCTAAATATTTTTGGCTCTCAGGTTTTGAGGGACGCGCCCGTTTTTGATTTTGGATGTATCGGAGATGGAGAAGATCTGATCGTCGAACTGGCTTCCGCTATTGAAGAAGGAAACTCTACAGGGTTTGCAAATATCGCAGGCTTGGTCTATTGGCAGGACGATGATGTGATTCAGAATAGTTATCGGCCTGTGGAGCTGAATATCGATCGCTATCCCTTTCCACAGAGACAACTATTAAGAAACGTACTTTACTGTCGATCAGTTCCATTCCGCGGTTACACGACAACAGCGGCAATGATGTCTTCTCGCGGATGTCCTTTTTCCTGTGTCTACTGTGCGGCGAAAAACATCTACGGTGGCACTAGGGTGAGACTCAGATCAGTAGAGAATGTTTTGGAAGAACTCGATGACGTGGTAAAACGTCTTGGTATTGGGCATGTCGCCTTTAACGACGACTGTCTGACGCTGAATCGCAAGAGGATTATTGCGCTGTGTGAAGGAATTCGAGAGCATGAATTGAAGTTTACCTGGGAGGGTCTTAGTCGAGCAGATCTTTTAGACAAGGAATTGGTCTATGTTATGAAGGAAGCTGGTCTTGTAAGGATGTCCATTGGCATTGAAAGTGGAAATCCGGATATTTTGAAAATTATTCAGAAGGGAGAAAGACTGGAACAGATTTCAGAGGCATTGAACCTGGTCAGTCAGGCGGGGATTGTGACCAGAGGCTCGGTTATTATCGGTTATCCATACGAAACTCGGCAGACTATCGAAGACACATTTAACTTCATAACCAAGATTAAAGGGTTAGATCAGGTAGTCGTAAATATACTGCAGCCCTATCCGGGAACAAAAGTCCGCGAAATGGTTTTGAGAGGCGAAGGCGGATCAAGATTTATTGGCAATACTGATAGTTCAGAAAGGCTGCAACGGTTTGGTAGAGCATCCGTAGCTGTTAATGATTTATCTCCTAGTCGTCTTGTTAGACTGCAGCGATCGGGTTTCCTCAGATTCTATCTTCGGCCAAAAACTATCTTTAAGAATTTGAAAATCAGCGGCTGGAAGCCTTTTATTTCTGACAGCTTTGGGTTTCTCCGAAGCGTTTTTTTGCCAACGCGGGCTGACAATGAGATACATGGATAAAGAAAAGCGAATTCTCCTGGTGAGCTCCCCTTTTCGGGACCTTTATGGGAAAAGCAAGAGGGGTGTCGGTTATTATTTTCCCCTTGGCATCGGGTACATAGCCTCCTATCTGGAGCAGCATGGATACGATGTTGAGCTTCTGGTAGAGACAAAGAATAGGTCGGTATCAAGAGAGCTGAAAGCATTACTGGCGAGGCAAGCGTATCTCTTCGTCGGCATATCTGCTATGACCAGTGCCTTTCCTGAGGCAGTTCGGCTTGCAGGGATTGTGAAGTATCACTCACCTCAGACGCCTGTGGCGATCGGAGGTCCCCATGTTAGTGCAATGGGACCGTCTGTTCTGTCTGAGAATCCTGAATTTGATTATGTCTGCATTGGGGAAGGAGAGGTCACCTCTCTTGAATTGGCGACGGCTCTGGGAGACGGGGCACGGGGTTTCCAAGACGTTCGAGGCCTTATTTGGCGGACAGTTCCGGGGGAGATCATCGTCAACCCTCCCCGGCCGTTTCAGGACAATATTGATAGCTTTCCTTTGCCCGCTCGTCACTTGGTGGACTTTCAGTCTTTTTCGCTTTCTACCCACGTCACCGCTGGCGGCGGCACCAGTGCTTCCATGATTACCAGCAGAGGATGCCCTTTTGGGTGCGCCTTTTGTTCTGCCCACCTGACGGTGGGCAAAAAATACAGATTTCGCACCGAAGAGTCCGTAATTGAGGAACTTAAACTTCTAATTGATGAGTATCATGTTGGCTACGTTTTTTTTCAAGACGACACGTTTACAGTGGCGAAAAAGAGGGCTAAGTCGTTGTGCCGTCGGATTATCAAGGAACGCCTCGAAATTAACTTTGGGTGTTTTTCTCGGGTCGATGTTTTTGATGTCGAGTTGGCGGCAGTGCTCAGAGAGGCCGGTTGTCGATTAGTGATTTTTGGTATTGAATCGGGCGTTCCAGAAACGCTCAAAAAAATAGGCAAGAGAATTAGTATCCGCGATGCCAGAAAGGCTGTCGGCATATGTAAGGCGCTCGGGATTCAATCCTATGCGTCTTTCGTGGTAGGGTTCCCCTTTGAAACAGTGGGCGAAATTCGCCGGACCATCTCTTTTGGGAAAAGCCTTGATGCTTTTCGGGTGACTTTTAATCCCTTTGTGCCGTTTCCCGGCTGCCCTCTCTATAACGAAACCGAACACAGGCCACGAGAGGTAAATGGTTGGGCACGGTTTCTGACCACTGGAGTCCCCCCATTCGACTTGGCAGACGGAATTTCTGCTCGAAAGGTAAAGGCCATTGTGGATAGAGCCCATCTGGAGTATTACCTGCATCCCAGGAGACTTTTACGTACGGCTCGAAGTATAGGATCTATCCATGAATTTTTGCTAATTGCCAGAACTGCTCTGGGATTAGGTTACGGTTTGCTGAGTCAGAAATTCAGTGAGGGTCGAAATTGATATGTGCCTATCCAATAGAAAGTCGATAGTAGGCAAACATAAAAAATTGCTGTGGTACTTATTTGTAGCTGAGTCCATCAGAAATGCTTGAAATGAAAGGCCTTAAGCCCCAACCAATGCTTACTATTATTGTCCCTACCTTCAATGAAGAAGCCTCTATAAGTTCAGTGTTGAGCGGCCTTCTATCTCGATATCGCGGTCATGCAGAAATTATTGTTGTTAATGATGGCTCGACCGACCGCACCGCCGAAATCGTATCGGGAACCAAAGATGTCTTACTAATTAGTCATAAACGCAACTTCGGGTATGGTGCGGCGATAAAGACGGGAATTATAGAGGCATCTTGTGATCTTGTCTGTTTCTTTGATGCAGATGGACAACATGATCCTGATGACATTCTAAGACTTTATCAGGTTCTGGAAGATAGCGATATGGTAGTAGGATCACGTGGGAAGGCGGCCTTCCGAAATGTGATTCGTGCCCCTGGAAGACTAATTTTATACCTGCTGGCTAATTGTTTGGTGGAAACTCATATTGCCGATCTGAATTCCGGTCTTCGCCTACTCCGGCGAGATGTAATTATGAGATATTTGCATTTGCTCCCCGATGGTTTTTCAGCGTCGACTACAACTACTATGATATTTATGTCTCGGAAGTATTCTGTCAAATATATTGACATTGTACCAAAACTTAGGAAAGGAAAGAGTAAGGTTAAGCAATGGAAGGACGGCCCTACAACGATAATGCTCATTCTAAGAATTCTTCTCCTATTTAACCCGATGCGCTTTTTTTTTCCATTAAGTGCGTTTTTTACCCTATTGGGTGGTACTTACGGAGCTTACAAAATGTACATACATGGAGGTATGCCTGGCCTTTCAGTTGGTAGTCTCCTGGTCATATTCATAGGTTTGCTAAGTTTTCTTATTGGACTGGTATGCGACCAGATATCGGCTTTGAGACTTGAGAAGCAAGAAGATCCTGCTTCTTTTTCCCGTTATAAGCGAGAAGATTTGTGATTCTATGCATGGTGATCTCTTTATGGGAAGGTGTTGTCAAAAAGGAAGCAGATGTTTGGAATAGCTGCGGCCCATCATGAGCATCGGTCAATGTAAGGATCAATGAAAGCGGATGACAGAAACTCACAATATCCTTTTTGAAAAGCATAATTTGAAAATTGAGATTATCACCGTTGTTGAATGGGTGGTTTTGATTATTTTATTCTTCAGTGTATGGCGGTTCACCTATGTTTATTCGAGTGGTCCTATTTCTTGGGACGAATTGTGGTATATGCATGAATCTTTGAATCCGGAGCCTTTCGCAAAAATTCTAAACCGCTATTTTCACATCTATTTTCAAAAGATTTTCTTTGCGATTGCAGGTAATGCTTTTGAAGGCGCTAAATTATTCTGGTCATTTTTGTTTTCTGTAACTACCGCCCTAATATATGTGAATGCCAGATTGATGTGTAGAAACTGCAATTATTTGAATGGATTAGGGTCTATATTAATATTTTTTTCAGTACAGTTCTATGTGCCTTGGGTTGGTGTTACCTATCCAGATTTTACGGTTATGATGATGGTGTCTTTTGGTGTGACACTTTATCTTGCCTACCATCGCTTCCGACGATGGCCTCGCTTTATATTGGGGTTATTAGGTGTCGTTTCTTTTCTGGCTTTCAAATCAAAAGAAACGGGTATTGTACTATGTATTCTTATCGCTGGGTTAGGTTTTGATGAAAGTGATACTTTTAATCTGAGACAGTTTGTGGGAAATGGGGGTTCTGTTGTGACAGGCGTGCTGATTGGCGCGCTTATTTTGATGGGACTCGATAGAGCGCTTTTGGATGATGCGTTTTTTGGTCTGCGACCAGCTTTGGTAGAAGAACTCCTGAACGCAAATTTTGGTGATTTTGCTCGTAGAGGGGATAATTGGTATTCTCGCATTATGAATTGTATGCCCGGGCCTTTCTTTCTTTTTATTATCAGCGCGATTAAGGCTCGAGATTCAAATTATAGAAATTCTGAAAAGGTTGTGTGGTTACTGCCTGTAGGGCTGTTAATGTTTTTGACTTTTGTTATGATTGAGCTCAGGGGGAGTATTTTCCCACGCTTTTATCTCCCAGCACTGCCAATAATTGCTGTTCTGGGTTCTCAGGTATTCGTTAGGGAAGCATATGGGGGAACTGATGGCTTTAGCAAACAGACTCTTTCGTTTTTCGGAGTCTTAGCTGCTGTTGTGGTATTCTATTCATTTATCGGGAGTCATGTTGATAAATACGGGTGGGACCTACCTTTGTTCCAAAATGCTATTATGCTTCCAATTGTACTTTCACTATTGTTTGTTCTTGTGATTTTTGTAAACAAATGGGGGTTTATTATTCAGACCGTTGCTCTTGTGTGCATGTTATTGATGACAGCCTATCCAGTATATAGTAATGTAAAATCTTTGCGACGCCCTAGTTATGCTTCTAAAAGTGAAAAGCGTTTTGCCCCTCTTGCAGCTTTCTCGGATAGAATCATCTGTTCTGAAAATGCGAGAGTGTTTATTTCTAAAGGTATTTTTGATAAATATAGAATTCTTAGCCGTGATATATTTTCGTCACGATGGATGTTTAACCTCTATTTCGACTGTGACCTAAGTGTTTCCCAGTTTAGTTATTCTGCCTGCGATGATGGTTTGAGTGAACTGCTTAATGGTTCCTACATGTATGTATACATTACAATAGGGGAATGGAATGCCTTTAATCCTATGGTCAAGGAAGAATTGAATAGAAGATATAGTAGAGACTCTGATAAGAATATCGGGGTTTGTTTCCTTTGGAGAGATGATGAAAAGGGGATTTTGAGGGGTAAGAGTGTAAGTGATTAAAAATATATAGTGTCATGTCAACATAATATTATTGGGTAATTAGCTTGACTTTCGCCATGTTTTGTGCCACATTTGTTTGTGACAGTGATGGACGCATAACCTCGGAGGAAGTCAATGAAAAAATACATTGTACGTCTTTCTGTAGAGGTGCGAGAATCACTCAGGACCATGGTGTCATCCGGGAAAGGGCCTGCCAGGATGTTTACAAGGGCACGCATCCTTTTGAAGGCCGATATTTCCGAAGGTGGCCCTGGCTGGGCCGATGAGAAAATCGCCGAGGCACTGGACGTTACCATCCAGACCGTTGAGCGGGTGCGTAAGCAGCTGGTAGAGGAAAGTCTGGAAGCGGTGTTGCGTCGCCGAAAATATGTCCAGAAGGTCTCTCGTAAGAAACTCGATGGTGATGCGGAGGCCCACTTGATTGCTTTGGCCTGTAGCGAGGCGCCAAAGGGATATACGCGGTGGAGTCTGCGATTGCTCGCCGGCAGGATGGTAGAGCTCGGATATGTTGAGAGCATCACCCATGAGGCCGTGAGACGGGCTTTAAAAAAAACGCGTTGAAACCATGGTTGCACCATCAATGGTGCATTCAGTCCAAAGTAAGTGCTGCCTTTGTCTGCGCTATGGAAGATGTTCTCACGGTTTACAAAAGGGACTTCGAGCCTGATGAGCCCTTGGTTTGTATGGACGAAACGAGCAAACAACTGATCAAAGAGACCCGGTGTCCTGTTCCAGCTGCACCAGGACGTCCAGCACGCTATGATTACGAGTATGAACGCAATGGTGTATGCAATCTGTTTATGTTTTTTGAGCCTCTGGCTGGCAAACGCCACGTATCGGTTACGGAGCGACGTACAAAGGCGGATTGGGCAATACAGATCAAACAGCTTTTGGACGTGCACTACCCCACCGCCAAAAAAGTAACCCTTGTTATGGACAATCTCAATACCCATACTGGTGCATCTCTATATGAGGTTTTTCAGCCTGACGAAGCGCGGCGGCTTCTTGACAGAGTTCAGATTCATTATACGCCGAAGCACGGCAGCTGGCTCAATATGGCGGAAATCGAACTGGGCGTTTTGTCTCGCCAGTGTCTTGACCGCCGCATCCCCGATAAAGCAACTCTAACCACTGAAGTAGCTGCCTGGGAAAAACGGCGGAATAATTCAGAAGCCAAGATCGACTGGCGCTTCACAACTGCTGAAGCCAGAATCAAGCTCAAACACCTTTACCCTACTTTATCTTGTTGACATGACACTAGTCCCCAATTACCAATTACCACTAACTGATAACAGGTGAAACCATGAAAATCCCCCTTATCAAACCCTACATGGACCAACGAATAAAGGACAAGGTCTGCCAAGTTCTGGACAGCGGCTATCTGACCGAAGGGGCCGTCACCAAACAGTTTGAAGAGGCTTTTCGCGCCTTCATCGGCTGCAAACATGCCATTGCGGTGACCTCCTGCACTACGGGCCTGGAAATGGCCCTGCGAGTGCTGGGCATTGGGCCTGGGGACGAGGTGATTATCCCTGATTATACCTATCCGGCAACCGCCGATGTGGCGGCGATTGTTGGCGCTAAAATTGTTATTGTGGATGTCTCCAAACACACCATGCTGATTGATTATGACAGGGTAGAAGCCTGCATTACGGATAAGACCAGGGCCATCATCCCGGTTTCAGGCTTTGGGAACCCTCTGAACTATGACCGGCTCTGTGAAATTCGTGAGAAATTCAGCATCTATATCGTGGAAGACGCGGCGTGCTCTATCGGAGCTGAATACAAAGGGCTTAAGGTGGGGAACCAGGCCGATATCTCCGTGTTCAGCCTTCACCCCCGCAAATTCATTACCACCGGAGAAGGGGGGGTCATCACCACGAATAACGAAGAATGGGCTGCATGGATGGAATCCTACAAACATTTTGGTATGGGCAAAAACGGTTCGCGCGAGGGCACCGACTTCGTCCGCATCGGGACCAACTACAAGCTCAGCAATATCCTGGCCGCGGTGGGTCTTGGTCAAATGGAAAAGATAGATGAACTCCTTGCCCGGCGAAGGTCCCTGGCCCGAAACTACATGGCTCTCCTGGACGGATGCAGCGATGTCGTCATCCCATCGGGAACGCCCGGCGGGGAGCACTCTTTTCAGTCCTTCTGCATCTACGTGAAAAACCGCGACGAAATACTCCAGGGCATGCGGGAAAAGGGTATCGAGGTCCAGATCGGCACCTACGCCCTTCACCTGCACCCCGCCTTCGCCCCCAGCGAATTCTGCCGCATCCAAGGAGACATGAGCGGCAGCCAATATGCATTCGATCATTGCCTGACCCTGCCCCTTTACCACGAATTGGCTGGATCAGAGCAAGAGATTGTGGTTGATTCTCTGAAAAACTTCCTTTAAAATCGCTTCATTGTGAGGGCTCCTTAAAAAAAGAAAAACCCACCAAGGAGGTTCGACCATGGTCAAATATTCGGTAGTTTTCTTGCTGTGCCTTCTGCTGGCTGTCCCGCAATATGCTCTTTGTGAGGGATTTTCACAGGGAGATAGAAATCGATTGATAAGGTTAGAGGTAAAGGTTGCTGAGGGTCAGGCCAGTCTGCAAAGGCAACTGGATGATTTGAAGACCTTTTTGCTATGGGGTTTCGGGATCTTGTTCGGCGGTATGGGCATTTTGATAGGTTTTGTGATCTGGGATAGAAGAACAGCTCTTGAGCCGGTAATCCGGAAAAGCAGAGAGCTTGAGGACAAGGAAGAAAGACTTTTAAGAGTCTTAAAAGAATACAGCAATGTAGAGCCAAAATTAGCAGAAATTCTAAGATCTTTCAACCTATTATAACCAGTCAAACCCATCCCCGGTAACTGATGCGCAATCCCCATGCCCGATAACCAAATACTCGCGAAGCGCTCCAAACCCTAACAACTGATAACCAAATCCCATGTGCGGCATCACCGGCGCTTTAGCCCTCAACCATAAAGGCATCAACACCGCCTGTGCCAAACCCATGACTGACATCCTGGCCCATCGAGGGCCGGACGATGCAGGATACCTGTTTTTACATACCGGCTGCAGACATACCCGCAATATAGCCTTTGAGCTGTATTTCACCGACGATCAGTTCAGGCATATCTCGGAACTATTGCCCTCTATTGATTCCAGAGCAGCTCAGGCGGAACTGAACTCCCACGACTGGGATCTTTTCATGGGACATCGTCGCCTGGCCATCTTGGACGTGACCTCGGCCGGGCATCAGCCTATGAGCGATTTGACCAAGAATATCTGGCTGGTGTACAACGGCGAAATATACAACTTCAAGGAGTTAAGGGCGGACTTGAAGCAGGCAGGCCACCGGTTTCGCACAGGCACGGACACTGAGGTGCTCCTCTACGCCTACATCCAGTGGGGTATCCAGTGTGTCGAGCGCTTTAACGGCATGTTCGCTTTTGCCCTTTACGACAACTTTACCAAGAAATTCTACCTGGGCCGAGACCGTTATGGCATCAAACCTTTGTACTATGCCCTAATCCAGGGTGACGGAGGCAGGTCCACCCTTGCCTTCGCCAGCGAGGTGAAATCCATCCTCCAGTACACCGATTACCACATCGACATCGACTATGAGGCCCTTCTGGAATATTTCACGTTCCAAAACATCTTCACCGACCGCACGTTCTACAAAGACGTCAAACTCCTCTCCCCAGCAACGTACCTGACCATCGACATCCCCGCCCTATCCAGCGCCCCGAACCCTTTGAGCTTTGAACTTGACGCTTTCAGCTTTAAACAATACTGGGACTATCATTTCCACGAACCCCCGAAGGTCAAAGATGAACGAGAATATCTGGAAGAACTCAACTGTCTCTTTGTTCAGGCCGTGGAACGGCAACTGGTCAGCGACGTGGAGGTGGGGAGTTACTTGAGCGGAGGCATGGACAGTGGTTCCATATCCTGCATTGCGGCCAGACACAATCCGGACCTCAAGACGTTTACGATCGGATTTGATCTTCACAGCGCCTCGGGTATCGAACTGGGATTTGACGAGCGGGCCACTTCAGAATATCTGTCTTACTTATACAAGACCGAACACTACGAAATGGTCCTCAAGTCGGGCGATATGGAACGATGCCTACCCAGATTTGCCTGGCACCTGGAAGAACCGAGGGTCGGTCAGAGCTATCCTAATTTTTATGCTGCCAAACTGGCGGGAAATTTCGTCAAAGTCTGCCTAAGCGGCGGCGGCGGAGACGAACTCTTTGGCGGATATCCCTGGCGCTACTACAGGGCCGTGGTGAACCGGGATTTTGTGGACTATATCGACAAATACTACCTCTTCTGGCAACGGCTAATTCCCAACAAAGATATTGAGCGCGTATTCGCGCCCATCTGGGACAAGGTCAAACATGTCTTGACCCGTGATATTTTTACAGCGATTTTCCAGAATCGGGACGGTGCCCCCACCTCACCCGAGGAGTATATCAACCGGTCGCTTTATTTTGAAGCCAAAACCTTTCTACACGGCCTCTTTGTGGTAGAGGACAAGCTCTCCATGGCCCACTCTTTGGAAACCCGGGTCCCCTTTATGGACAATGACCTTGTGGAATTTGCCATGGGCTTGCCCGTGAAATTCAAGTTGGGCAACCTGCAGGAAGTGATCCGGATCGATGAGAATGAGGCCGGCGGCAAGCTGAAAAAATATTATGAGAAAACCCGGGACGGCAAGCTCATCCTCCGGAAGATGATGAAGCGATATGTACCGGAAAATATCAGCAATGGCATCAAGCAGGGTTTCAGCTCGCCCGACAACAGTTGGTTCAAGGGCGAGAGCATGGAATTTGTGAAAAGGACGCTGCTGAGCGATCATTCGCCCTTGTACGGGTACTTCAACAAGACAAGCGTCAGGGATTTGATAAATGAGCATCTGGACGGAAGAAAAAACCGACGCCTTTTTATTTGGTCACTAATCAATTTTGACCAATGGCTCAGAATATTCAATATATCTTGACGCCCTTACTTTCTGCCTTGAGCCTTGACCTTTCAGCTTTCTACCTTTACAAAGGACTCTCGCGTTATCGTAGAGCTTATGGCTCGGAGAGAAAGGGACGGGCATATTTGTCACGGATACGGACATGAATACTACTGAGTTGTTTAACGACATTGCCGATGGCGAAGAATGCCAGATTTCTCAACCTACCGTCCCTGGGGTAAAGGGGTTACGATCAAGAACTATTATCCGACGGTTTATCCAATATGGTGAACGTGTTGGGTGCGACCTTTTTAAACATCCGGCCGCTCTTGACTTTTTTGGTAATGGCCGAAACGATGCTCTCCCTCTCCAAATCCAGGTTGGAGATCTGTTTGGCTCGGGCAATGATCTCGGTAACGTGAAGGGGCTTTTCCGCGGATAGGAGTATGTCGTATATGACGCTCATCTGGGACTTACCTCTGCCTTGCGGCTTAAATTTGGGTTCTTCTCCTTGCCTCAAGAACTCGCGCAAGACCTTCAGCTGTGATTTAAGGAGTGATTCTTGAAGGTTGGCCCATGTATTGACATCCATAACGATTCCTTTCTGTATAAGCAATGTTTATCATATTTGTGTGGGTATGTCAAAAAAATTGAATCGATTCCAAAAATCAGGTGATTTTTGATAGGATTATTACAATGTAGGTAATGAAGTCAAGACGAAGTTGGTTCGGGGGGAATAGGTTGGGCCGGTTCGTTTGGGGCAGTCAACTGAGCGGGACGGTACGGATTCCGAGGCGCCCAAGCGGGTCAAAGCCTGCCGGGAACGGGTTGATCGACTTATTGGAGGGCCGGTAAGGGCCGGAATTTGGGTCACCTCGAACTCTTAAATCAGCTCATAGATTACTTACATTGTCATTCCTACGTTTTGATATTGTAATGCAGGATTTTTTTGGGTGGAAGGAGACCTGAAAATGGCCAATTTTGATCGCTTTATTGATCCGAAAACCAAACAAAAATTGTCTTATTATCCAGAAAGTAAAACTTTATCTAGCGAAGATGGAAAAGTCACCTATCCAGTTATTGATAGTATCCCCCGCTTTGTACCTCCAGAATTCTACCATGATGGCTCTTCTCCTTCTACAGGTGAGGTGCAGACAGGGCGATCTTTTGGAAACAAATGGCGTGAATCGCGGAATCAGGTTCTTGGATCAGAAAAATTCGATCGATTTTCCTTGCAGGAACAATTTTTGGCTATGTTGGGGTGTACCTCCATGGAAAGGCTGGAACACCTTTTCAAGGACGCAAAAATGACCTTAAATGCCGGGTGTGGCGTAGCTTGGTCTGAATATCTTTTTGATTTGAATTCACAGACTGAAAGACATTGTATTGATCTTAGTCTGTCAGTAGAAATTGCACATAAAAAGACAGAGAATATGCCAAATGTAACAGTATCACAGGGATCCATTTTTGAACTCCCATATCCTGATGAGATGTTTGATATTGTCTATTCCTGTGGTGTAGTACACCACACCCCGGACCCAAAGAAGGCTGTGTTGGAAATTGGCAAAAAAGTTTCAAGGGGGGGGATTCTTGGCGTATATATCTATAATAGAAAACCTTTTGTTCGTGAGCTGTGTGATCAGGAGATACGCAAGATAACCACGAAAATGAGTTATGAAGAATGTATTAAATTCTCTCAAAAGATGACAATGCTGGGAAAAGCATTAAAGTCGGTAAGTCAACCTCTGGTAATGGATGAAGATATAGAGCTTTTGGGGGTTAAGGCGGGCAGATATGATTTGCAGCGCTTCATTTATGAGCATTTTATTAAATGCTGGTATAACCCAAACCAGGATGATGAGTACGCGCATCTTGTGAATCAGGACTGGTATCACCCAAGTTATGCCAGCCATCATACGAAGGGAGAAGTTATAGGGTGGTTTGAAGAAGCAAGGTTTATAGATTTGAAATGTATCCAACCTCCAGGGTGGGAGCACAGCGGTCTTTTTATTTCCGGTAGGAAATGCAGATGAACATTGCCTCTGCCTCCACGACTAAAAAAGTCGCCTTATCAAAAGAAATGTTGGCATATTGATACTGGGCCAAAAGATGCATCCGAAGATCCTTATCCGAATAGATAGGCACCCATAATACATACTGATTTGTTGATAAAGCGATGGGATTTTTAATGAAGGATTTAGTGAAACGAATATCGTTGTAATGGGTGCCGGCTGGTGGGTTTACAGGAAGTTGCGCTGTTAGGGCCATAAGTGAAGAAGGATATAAGGTCTACCCTCTGTGCCAATGTGGATGAGAACGGATTTGGGGTGCCTGCAGACTTACAATCAGATTTAGTTTTTGTCTATCCGAGTTTCTAAAATGCGATTCCATATAAAAGCAACTTGTTACATGTCGATCTTTTGGGATTTCGTCATATTCCTTTTGATGAGCCCCGCTTAGGTTGAGGAAAAGGTGCTTTGCAGTCTGTTCGAATAGGTTATGAAAAAGCTCCTCAGTAATGCATGGCGTAATAGGCTCAATTTATTTGCAGCGTTAAAATGGGTTGCATTTGAGAAACTCGGATATGGTTTTATTTCCAACGGCGTGACGATTGATGATAGATGTATTGTAGGGGACAAGAAGTCAACTCTTGATGGTGTGGTTTTTATTTAAAAAATTGTCTTTTAGGCATATCAAGAACCGCTCAACCAAAGTAATAGTGAAAAATGTTTATAAAACTTAAAAAAAATAAGCGGGAACTTATCGATGTATCAGTGGACAACGTAGATGTTTTGATCAAGTCGGTTGTCGAGTATTTATCTTCGTACAGGTTCGACCACTACCTTTTTTACCCTTCCCAAATTAAAAACGGGTGGATGGATTATTTTCGATCGAGATTGAAGAAGTCGTTGCTGCAGGATGAAAACATCACGTTTTATTCGGAAGTAAATAATGTTCCTTTTCTAATTGGGTTCAGGATATCCAAATGGGACGAAGAAATATTCGGTCATAAAATGTGCATGACTGATTTCGATTTCCTCCCGGAAATCGCAAATTCCCAAAGAATAGTCGAAAACTTAATTCGCAGCGCACTGGCCATTCTCGCTGAAAATGGAGTAGAATTCGTATCTGTCAGGATTAGTGGAGATAATTTGCCTGCAATTCACGGGATTCAAGAAAACGGTTTTAAGTATTATGAAAATATTATCTGGCCTGTCGCCGCCTTGGAAGATATCAGCCCAGATAACAGGAGAATCCCCACAAGGTTAATGAAAGAACTGGATCTCCAGGAAGTCATGAGAATTGCGGAAACCTATCAATATCAAAGAGGGCATTATCACTGCGACCCAAAATTGGATAATCGCAAAGTTAATTCTCTCTATGCCAAATGGGTTAACACCAGCTGGAGAAATAACGATAACATCGCGATCGTTGAATTTAAGGGAAAAGTAGCCGGGTACTTTGTTTTTAAAATGGATAGTGAGTTGTCGGAAGCATTGGGAACTAGATACGGCAGGCTATGTTCGCTTGCATTGGATTCGACATTCCGGGGACATGGTCTGGGAATAAATTTATTTAACGGGACATTAAATCTAATTGGAAAAATGGGAGGACAATACATTGATTCTGGTTATGCCAGCAGGAATCACCTGTCCGCAAAATTACACGTAGAAAATAATTTTTATTCCGTATATGAAGAAATAACGTTTCATTTGTGGCTATAGGGCATAACCCGAATTCCAAGGCTGTAAGGTCTATGAGAATAGAAATGGAATTCTCAAGAATTTTTGATATCGATTTAGAAAACGAATACAGCTGGAGAGACAAGATATTCCTCACCTTTGATATTGACTGGGCGCATGACGAGGTGTTGGAAGATACAATCAATCTTGTGGAAAAGGCGGATGTGGCGGCGACGTGGTTTGTCACCCATGATACCATGTTTCTGGCCCGTCTACGGGCCAACCCCAAATTTGAGCTGGGCATTCATCCAAATTTCAATTTCCTTTTGCAGGCCGATTCCAGAAACGGCGCGAACGCAGGGGAAGTGATTGATCGGCTCTTACAGATTGTGCCTGAAGCCAAATCCGTGCGCAGCCATTCTCTAACCCAAAGCTCCATACTTCTACAACTATTCTTGGATAAAGGGCTGACCCATGAGTGTAACCACTTTATTCCGGAACAGGCCGCAATTGAACTCGAACCCTGGCATCTATGGAACGGACTGATCAAGGTCCCGCACTTTTGGGAGGATGATGTAGCTTGTATGTACGCGAAAAATACTCTGATTCAAGATTTGCTCGTTCGTGCGGAGGGGGGGGTAAGGGTTTTTGCTTTTCATCCTATTCATATATTTCTCAATACAAATACCCTTGAATGCTATGAGCGATCGAGGGCAGACCATGCGAATCCGAAAAAGTTGATCACGCATAGGAATACTGGTTTCGGAGTGAGAAGCGAATTGCAGACTTTGCTGGGGTTTCTATGATACGTCTTTCAGTAAAACAAAGGGAGTGAAAATGATAGACCTAGCGATAATACGAGATGCACTCGGTATCTTAATCCCTGATGGAATGGCCTTCGATGACCTTGGTTTAGTTTCGATGCAGCATGCTCGCCGCTTAATAACATTTCTCGACAGGGGTGAATTTATCAATGAGGCCTTAAATAATGGGAATATCGCCGCAGCATTTGTAACGCCTGACCTGATAAATGCACTTGCCGGCTCATCAATATACCCGATCTTAGTGGATGATCCCCGATGGTATTATTATACCCTACATAATCATTTGGCGAAGATGCAGGCAATAGATGTGCCGACACAAATCGATGCCTCAGCAATCGTCCATTCGACCGCATACATATCGCCAAAAAATGTCCAAATTGGCAGGAATTGCATAATTGAACCGAATGTAACAATTCTTGATGGTGCCGAAATTGATGAATGTTGCATTGTGAGAGCAGGTGCTGTGCTTGGAATCAGCGATCTTGAAGTGAAAAGGACGTCTCGCGGCATATTAGAAGTCGAACATGATGGTAAATTAGTCATTGGAAACAGAGTGTTAATTGGGGCAAATACAGTAGTTCCAAAAGGGTTTCATTTTAGACATACGATTATAGGTGATGATACAAAATTTGGTTCTCTCGTCCATTGTGCCCATGGGGCACAAATAGGTAAAAGATGCATCATTGCTCCGCTGGCACTTATAGGGGGAGGTGTGAGCATTGGAGACGACGTGTGGATAGGGGCAAGTGCAGCGATTTCGAATCAGGTCACTATTGGGAGTGGGGCATCTATAACGATCGGCTCTGTTGTGACGAAAGATGTGGCAATCAAACAAAGAGTTACAGGAAATTTCGCCATACCACATGAGATTTTTTTAAGGAGGCTGAAAGAATCTCTACTGTAATGTTGAAGAGGGGTATTCAAAAACATGCAAAGGAATAGTTCTCGGCAGATGTCACGGGCTAAATTTTGAGGAATGCGCTGACCCTGGTAATTCTCTCATTCAGGGTTACGTCTGTTTTCACCGCAGGATGAAACAAAGGCCTCTTATACACCTGTCACCGCGGGCCTGAAAACGTTATAATAGAAAGTGGGGACCTGCGCCCGACCAGGGATGTTTTCAAGTTCATTAGGGCTCAGTCACGGCCTCACCCCGGTGCTTTTTGTTCCTTCAGTGAGGAGAAGTTCCATATCTGGCGCGCATCCATACCAAAAGATATGAAGCGTTTTGTAAGCAGAATTCCTGGGGATATCGTGAAACGCTATCCAACCGGGCCTGTAGACGTGTTGACCTAAGATGGGGTACTTCGCGTAGAAGAAATTATAGCTGGTGGTCATGATCGCAGATCCGTTGATTTCCTGACCTCTGTTAGCGAAAAGTTTGGGTTTAATATACACAGAGCAATTGCAGATTCGAATACTTAACAGGCTTTGGAGATCTGAAATAGTTTATCTGATTATCGATTGCCGCAGTATGGGGCTATTCGAAGCCCATCCGGAAGATGGGCAAAGTAGTTGGGAGCAACTGTGGGTGTTTTGTATATTGAATTAATTCTGTTGGTAATTCTCCAACTCCTGCTTACTGCATTACAAATGGTTGGGAGCAGACCAGGCTCGGATCATTATTATCATGTCGGCCTTATAAATGGAATCCGCGATAATGGTCATAAATTTGTCCAGTCACATCCCAATATAATCGGCGAAAAATATTTCGTGTACCCCCAGCTATACCACTGGATACTTTCATTTGTGCCATCCATGGCTTTAGGAAGTTCCTATAGGTTATTCGGGCTCGGCATTAGTTTTTTCCAACTAATGGCGTTTCTGCTTTTTTCATTCACGCTCTATCCTTTTATTCCAGCAGATATGGGGATAGAACAATTCATGCTTCTTAGCGGTCTTGTTTTTGTTCTTACACCCTTCAGCTATGCGATTTGGAATGCTAAGAATAGAGGCATAAGCGCCAGGGGCTTCGGCCTCTTTCTCGGGCAGGTTTATCTCTATTTCATCATTTGGTACTATCTTTTTGACAAGGGTTTGTTTTTTATTTTGGCATTTTTAATGGCCTTTGTCATTATTCTATCAAGCCAGTTTGCCATGCAGTTTGTACTTTTTTCGGCACCGTTGCTTGCGCTATTTTTTAAAAATCCAATCTTTCTGCTCATTCCGGTTTTCGCTTTTGGCATGTACTATTTAATTATGCCTGAAATCGCCCGAAACTTTGTTAAAGGAGAAATTGGCCATAAAACCATATATTACAAATACTTAGCTGATAAATATATTTTGGATTACAGACACAGTATATGGCTGGATTTCTTGCGAGACTTTTGGGTAAAGCGCTTCGAGAATTTCAAGAGGAAGTTTGTCTATATTTTGTACAACCCTCTTTTGAGTCTTATTTGGGGGTTCCCAGTCTTGACTCTGATCTTTCTATGTTTTTTCTTCTGCACCGAAATGCGAGCAATTTGGTCTTCTGAGGACAAGAGTATCCTTTATCTGACTATTCCTGTCATTGTCACTTTCTGTATCTTTCTTCTGACATCCTTTAGAAAGACACGTTTCCTCGGGGAGTCGGAAAGGTATATGGAATTTAGTATTCCGCAGCTTTCTGTTTTGGGAGGAATCTTTCTTCAGGATTTAGGCGTAATCGCTTGGATTATTTTGGGGTTCTGTTCTTTGTTAGTACTTAGCCAATTCATGTTGCGCCATTTGCAAGTTAGTTATGGTTTTAGCAACCAGCACAATCAAGCAATGAAAGGAATAAAAGAGCACCTTTCTAAAATCGGAAATGGCGATAACAGTTCTGTACGAATATTTTCAAACAATGGTGAAGTCAATAAATGGTTCCTGACGGGAAAATTTGAGGTTTTGACCATCAACTTCACATCTCTATATACGGGGCGGTTTCATTTCAAAGAAATTTTTCCCGTCGAATTTCCTTATGTTTCGGAGGAACTCCTGATACCCTTAGTCCGGGAGTTCGACATTAACTGGCTTATTTTGGATTTGACACACATTTCGAATTACCCTGAGTTCTTAGATAAGGAAGTTGGTCTTTTAAAGGAAGAAATGGCAGTGAGCCGATACAGGTTATTGAGAGTTTGCTAAAGGGCCTTTTAAAATCGACTCTCATATATGGCGTAGCGGCGAGCATCGGGAGGTTCATCGGGCTGATTCTCGTCCCTATTTATACGAGGGTTTTCAGCCCGGATCAATATGGGATAGTCGATCTCATTTCGAGTGTCGTGATCCTTGTCAGCGTATTGGGGATGGCCCAACTTGAGTCTGCAATATCACGTTATTACTATGAAACAAAGGATGCTGATAAGAGGAAATTATATGTTTCAGCGGCATTTTGGACGATTATTTGTCTCTCAACCCTCTGGGCCTTTGCATTATCATTGCTTTCCGGATGGATTTCCAACCTGTTGTTTAGAACGGATCAATATTGCAATGTGATTCTCATAGCGTCTTTGATAATTCCCTTCTCAAATGTCTTTTCGTTTCTGACCGTATTGATGCGGTATGTCAAGCAACCGGTAGTGTACACGATTTTCGTCACAATTCAATTATTATCAACCGTAGGTATTTCTGTGTGGCTTGTTGTTTACGAACGTGTTGGAATTGTTGGTGTGTTTTACGGGCAACTAATCGGTTTTATGTTGGCTGCCTCAGCCATGCTCTTCTATTTGAGATTTCTCATCATTTTTGCCTGGGAATGGCATACATTGAAGCAGTTTTTCCGCTACTCACTGCCGATGGTGCCATCTGCGGCCGGAAGTTGGCTCAACTCATATGCCAATCGCTTTGTCATGTTGGGGTACTTGACAGTTTCTGATATAGGATTTTACACTGTGGCACTCAAGATCGCGTCGTTTTTCGGATTGTTAGACAGTGCTTTCCGGATGGCATGGGGACCATTTATGTGGGAAAATTTTGAAAGAACTAATCACAGGGACATATATAAGCGGGTTATGAAAACTGTTTGTGCGGGCGTTCTTTTGCTTGTCGCAATTGTTGCCCTCTTTAGCAAGGAACTGGTGTTATTGCTGACGACCCAAGAATACATGAAGGCCGCCCCTCTTATAGGCATGCTTGCCCTCTCCATGGGTTTGAATATCATTTGCCAAACAATCGGCCTGGGGCCGGGAATCACCAAAAGAACCGAATTCAATACCGGAATATATTTTGCGAGTGTGGTTGTGAACGTTGTCTGTCTTTTCATGCTGGTTCCTAAACTAGGGTTGGTTGCGGTCCCTTTGTCCCTGGTTACGAGTTCAATAGCCTTGACTGTTCTCGCTTGGTGGAATTCGGAGAGATTGTATTCCATAGGATTTTCAAAAGGTTTTTTTGGTCTGGCTTGCATAATTACGGTTTTTATTGTTTCATTCTCTGTAATGACAGATATCAATGTTTTATTGAAAACTATAATTGTGGTCATTGTCTCGGCGATCTTTTGTGTGATGCTGTCTAAGGGCAAAGAACCAGCGTTGCGGTTGAATTTCCTAAAAGCCGGTTTCTTGGCAAAGGCAGAAAAGTCGAGTATGTGATTTCATAAGCTGCTACATTGGTTTAATGCAAAACCTTGATTGAGACTTTCGTATGGTTGGACTACTGCTTTTTATTGCTTTAGTGCTTGGAGTTGTATTTTCTATCGTAACTAATAGAGATATTTTTTCTCCAACAAAATTCTATTTTCTGTCCATTTTCCTTTTTTTCTCAGATATATTTTTTTCAACGTACAATTACGGCATTTATGTTTGTTATATTATTTTCATTGTCATCGGGCTGAATATTGCTTTGTTCGAAAAAGTTATGACAAAGAGGGAGTATTGGGGAAATGAAAAAATCCAATACTCAATATCATCTCGCAAATTGAAAAGGATAACAATTATACTATGGCTTATATCTTTATTCCCTATTATGGCGCAAATTTGGCTTATTAATTATTTTGGAGGAATAGATGGATATATAAATATTTTGAACCTTAGAGTTCTAATGTTTCGGGGGTTAGGAACTGTCACAATATTGATCCAAACGATTGCAATTATTAATGTGTTCTATTTTGGGATTGGATTAGTCGGAAAAATGAAGAAACCGAGTTGGTGGCTTTTTTATATATTTCATTTGACTATAGTTATAGTAATCGGTCTTTTGTCTGGTTCTAGAGGATCATTACTCGGTAATTTTGTGACAATGGCTGTATTGTATCACTATATAAAGCGGCCGTTGTCTATTAAATTAACCGCCTTATTGGCTTTGTCGCTATTGTTTATTGCACTGGTAATTGGAGTAGCAAGACATGGCTACAAAGTTGTGGAAGGTAAGCTCGAAACAGGTTTAACTGACCCGCGACAACTGTTGGAACACCGACTGGAAATTAGATCCGGATTAATTCCCTTGGAATTTGTTTACTCAGCTCCCCCGGAAAACCTACAATATGGCCTCACTTTTTTAAGTGCTGTAACAAATTTTGTACCCAGAAAATTGTGGCCAGGCAAACCAGATAGCGGGGGCGTTGTTCTAACTAAAACTTATTTAGGAGATGAAACAAGCAGAACTACAAATTATTCTGGAGGGATTGTTGTTGAATCTATAATAAACTTTGGTTTATTGGGGGGCACTCTGTTAGGCTTCAGTATGCTTTTCAGTTTAATGGTTTCGGTTGTGTATATATATTCAAGGATAATATTTAAGTTAAAAAAAGGCATATTACCATTGGTGATGGCTCAGTTGTTTTTATATATATTATTTATGCGTTGCATAACAGGGCTGCCGATTGTAGAATTTACAAATTCTTTTGTAGGGCTAGCCACCAAGATGATTCCGTTATGGCTGATTTACGTTATATGCTTTAGGTTAAAAATTTTGCCACGATTTGCGTAGGCATATCTCAGATTTCAAGACGAGATGGTATATAGTAAATGATACTCTGTGTCGATGCGTCTAACATTTGTTCGGGTGGTGGATTAACACATCTTAGGGAAATTCTCGGAAACGCTAGCCCGACTAATTCTGGTTTTGATCGGGTGATTGTATGGGGCAACACCAAAACCCTATCTAAATTATGTGAGAAGTCATGGTTGGAAAAGGTTCATGCCTCCATTCTTGATGGAATGTTACCCCGTCGAATTTTCTGGCAGCAGGTTGTTCTGCCAAAATTGCTAAAACAAAACGGTTGCAAGCTTCTTTTTTCGCCTGGTGGTACTTTGCCAGTTCATGTGTCTGTGCCAACGGTAACCATGTCAAGGAATCTTCTTCCTTTTGAGCCGAAAGAGTCTGCAAGATATAGCTCGGTTTTAAGGAGATTGCGATTTAAGTCGCTAAATATTATTCAAAAAATGAGTTTTCAAAAAGCAGATGGCGTTATTTTCCTGACGAAATATGCGCAACAGACCGTCTGTGCACAACTTAAAAAAATGCCATCGCGAATGACAATAATACCACACGGCATTAATAGAAGTTTTATTTTGCCACCCCGTAACCAGAAGGCGATTGATTTTTATACACCAACCAGGCCTTTTAGACTTCTCTATGTTTCTATTGTGGATGTCTACAAACACCAATGGCATGTGGCAAAAGCAGTTTCAGTTCTGAGGGGAAAGGGTTTTCCTGTTGTAATTGATTTCGTGGGTTTTTCTTATCCAGAGGGGATGCGCAGGTTTAAAGAAACTCTACTTAAATTGGATTCCAATAGCTGTTTCATACGCTTCAAAGGCTCTATCCCATATAGTGAGCTATGTGGGGTCTATCATGGAGCGGATGCCTTTGTGTTTGCCTCCAGCTGCGAGAATATGCCCAATATTTTGTTGGAAGCTATGGCTTCGGGACTTCCTATTGCATGTTCCAATAGGGGCCCCATGCCGGAAGTGCTGGGAGATGCAGGTGTTTATTTCGACCCTGAAAATACTGGCGATATTGCTCAAGCGCTTTTGAAGCTGATACAATCTCCTGAATTGCGGGCCGGTATGGCAAAAGAATCATTTCGGCGTGCGCAAGCCTATTCCTGGACACTTTGCGCGCACGAGACCTTCCGCTTTTTGTCAGACGTTGCTAGTGATTTTTGTCGGGACCAAGAGGAGGAGAGTGCCACTTGTTCGAGTGACGGTCAAGGCATCTGCAATAACTGCTGTCGCCAAAATGACCTGAGATTCACTAAAATTGAAAAGAAGGGACGAAGATGTTTTCAAATAAAACTCTCTTAATCACTGGTGGCACTGGTTCATTTGGGAATGCTGTCCTGAATCGGTTTCTCGCTACAGATGTCAGTGAGATCCGTATCTTCAGCCGAGATGAAAAGAAACAGGATGATATGCGAAATGCGCTCAAGGACCCAAAGGTGAAATTCTACCTGGGAAACGTGCGGGAATACGAGAGCATTCTGCCCGCCATGATTGGGGTGGACCTGGTATTTCATGCGGCGGCACTCAAGCAGGTCCCCTCGTGTGAATTCTTCCCTTTGGAGGCCGTGAAGACGAATACGCTGGGGGCTGAAAACGTGATGCAGGCGGCATTGGCCTGTGGGGTGGGGCATGTTATTGTGCTCAGTACGGATAAGGCGGTGTATCCGATCAATGCCATGGGTATGTCCAAGGCCATGATGGAGAAGATGATGGTGGCCAAGGCGCGTAGTTTCAGCAACGGAGGGACTGTATTTTGCGGGACCCGCTATGGGAATGTCATGGGGAGCCGAGGGTCGGTGATCCCCTTGTTTATCCAGCAGATCCAGGCCGGGCAGGCATTGACGGTGACAGATCCCAATATGACGCGGTTTATGATGACCATCGAGGGGGCGGTGGACTTGGTGGTATATGCCTTTGAGCATGGGCAGCCGGGGGATATTTTTGTGCAAAAGGCGCCGGCGGCCACGATCCAGACGCTGGCCTTGGCGTTGAAGAAGTTGCTGAAGGCGGAGGATCCCATCCGGGTGATTGGGACCCGGCACGGGGAAAAACTATATGAATCGCTCCTGAACAGAGAGGAAATGGCCAAGGCTGAAGACATGGGGAATTACTACCGGGTGCCTGCGGATTGCCGGGATTTGAATTATTCGTGCTATTTTTCCGAAGGGGAAGAGGAATTCTCCCAGGCGGAGGAATATAATTCGCATAATACGGAAAGGCTGGATGTGGATGGGATGTGTGAGATGTTGATGAAGTTGGAGATCGTGAGGAAGGCGATGCACAACGAGGGGCGAGAAGGATGTTAGCCGCAAGGAGGCTCAAAAGGCACAAGAATGACTGGAGAAAAAGCAATTCGTTTGCTTGAACGCGAACGATTTGAGCTATCCAAGAAGTCTGGTGGCGGTATTTTGCAATATGAAGCTTGGGGGTATCAGGAGAAAAACAAGACTGTTGTAACGCGATACAACATTGCCTATATCAATCATACCCTTTTTCCCGGAGACAATGGGCGGGTGTTGGGTTACGACAATGCGCACGGATATCATCATCGGCACTGGATGGGGACCGTCGCGCCTTTTGATTTTGAATCTTATGCGGCTGTAGTGGAGAAATTTCAAGCTGAATGGCGGGATTTGGTCAAAAAGAAGGAGGTGTAACAGCCATGACAACTGTTAGCATTCGAACAGGAAATGTGGCCGATTTTTTTGCAAGGGCCAGGGAGGCTGCCTTGAAGGCAGATCGCGGCGAGGATTTTGAGCAGAAGGTGACACTTTCCTTTGAAGATCCGGATCAGATGCTGATGTTACTGTCTGGCGGACGTCGGCGAATCATGCTGGAGATAATGAAGAGGCCGCAGACCGTTCAGGAGCTTGCAAATGTTCTTAAACGAAGTCGGGAGACTATCGTTAAGGAAATTCGGTTTTTAGAACAAAAAGGTCTTTTGTCTCGAAAGAAGGCACCGGCTGAGGAAAATGGGTCTGAGGTTTTCGTGGAGGCTGTTGCACCAAAAATCGAGCTGGTCGCGATGCTTGGGTAAGAATATCAGCCGCAAAAATGCGCA
>Ga0068714_10001682_pt1 | contig 31129 bp, 24 predicted proteins | sample MTBNYHSulfiMetaG_FD_62988 | JGI IMG/M metagenome (GOLD analysis project Ga0068714, IMG submission 62988) | Enrichment culture microbial communities from rom New York Harbor, USA that are MTBE-degrading - MTBE-NYH (New York Harbor Sulfidogenic)... | ecosystem: Environmental > Aquatic > Marine >...
TACAGAACGCGAAAAGGCCCTGATTGCTCTTTCGGTCGCCCATGCCGTTCAGTGCCCCTACTGTATTGACGCTTTTACCCAGGCATGTCTGGAGAAGGGCTCCAACCTGGAGGAGATGACGGAGGCGGTTCATGTCGTGACGGCCATCCGCGGCGGCGCCTCCCTCGTACACGGTGTGCAAATGCGCAATACCGCCCGGAAGCTTTCCATGTGAAGGAGGTCATGGCCCATGAAAGCAGCCGAGGGAATCCAACAAGACGAGCTTTATAAGAGGACATGGGAGCCTTTTCGGCAGACCCTTTTCCGGCATGGCCTTCGCCTGACTCGAGGAAAGACGACAATCCTTCAGGTCAATGTCGGGCTCTTGTGCAACCAGAAGTGCCGCCATTGCCACTTGGGTGCGGGGCCTGGATGGGTGGGAAAAGAAAATATGGATTCCCGGACGGTGCGCGCCGTCATCGCCTATGCGGAGAGAAGCGTTTTTGAAACCATTGATATCACGGGAGGCGCCCCTGAACTCAATCCGAATGTCGTGCTGCTTATCCAGGAACTTTCCCATCATACCCGACGGCTCATTCTCCGTTCAAATTTGAGCGCGTTGGAGGATGGAAGCAGGGATGAGCTAATTGAATTGTTGAGACAAGAACGGGTGGCCATTGTGGCTTCTTTTCCCTCGTTGAACCAGGCTCAAGCGGACTCCCAGAGAGGGAATGGTATTTTCCAGAAAAGCGTCGATACCCTTCGAAAGCTTAATAGGCTGGGTTACGGAGTTACAGGAACGGGTTTGGAGCTGAATTTAGTTTCCAACCCCACGGGAGCTTTTATATTGGGCGCTCAAGCCCAAGTGGAAAAACGATTTCGTGAGATTCTTTTCAAAAAGTGGGGTATTGTTTTCAATACGCTATTTACATTCGCCAATGTTCCCTTAGGCCGATTTCGCAACTGGCTTCAGGAAAAGGGCAATCTTGAATCCTATTTGGAACGCCTTGCCTCCAGTTTCAACCCCTGTGCCGTGGACGGGCTGATGTGCCGGACCCTGGTTTCCGTTTCATGGGATGGATATCTCTACGACTGCGATTTCAATTTGGCGGAAAATCTTTGCATGGGTCGGAGCAAGACACACGTATCCGAGATGGAAGGCCCCCCTCTACCAGGGAGTCCCATTGCCGTCGATGATCATTGTTATACCTGCACTGCCGGCGCCGGCTTTACCTGAGGGGGCGCTATCCGGCCCTGAGGTCAGGGCGAAAGGGGAACGAGATTGGAGGAGCAAAATAAAACAGCGTCCACAAGAGGCGGCAAGGGCGCGGCCGTCAAAGCGCTGGTTCTGGTAGTCTTTGTCGTGGCGGCCGTTTTTGTAATGAGATTCACCCCGGCTAAAGAGTATCTGACGGCCGAAGCGTTGAGTCGGCTTCTGGACAGCGCGGGGATGTGGGCCCCCATCGCCTACATCGCGCTTTATGCCGTCGGGATCTGTTTGTTTCTTCCGGGTACGCTTCTCACCGGCTTGGGAGCGGCCATTTTCGGGGCATACTGGGGATTCGTCTATGTATGGATCGGAGCCATGCTCGGGGCCGGCGGGGCCTTTTTCATCGGCCGGACCCTGGGAAGGGAGTTCGCCGCTTCCGTCATCGGAGAGCGGTTGAAGAAGTACGATGACGCCATCGAACGAAACGGTTTCGCCACGGTGCTCTATCTCCGTCTGGTCTATTTTCCCTTCACGCCCATGAACTTCGGCATGGGGCTCACCAAGGTTCGATTCCGCGACTACTTTGTGGGCACGGGCCTGGGAATCATGGTAGGGACCTTCATCTTCACCTTTTTCGTGGGAACGGTGAAAGAAGTATGGGTCTCGGGAAACTGGGGGAATCTTATCTCGTTCAAGGTAGTGTTTTCCGTGGGGTTGTTCGTGTTCTCCCTGTTCATTCCGAAGATCATCCGGAGGATTAAGGGCGAAGCGGTTCGGGAGAAAGGAGGAGTTTCGTGAAAAGACTTCCGGGGTTCGTATGGATCTGGGCACTGTGTTTTTTAGTCGGATGCGGGGTTGCAGAAGGAGGTGAAGCCATGGGCGTTCAAGAATCCATTCGTCTCGAGTCCCCGGGCATCGCCGGTGGGTTGACCATTGCGGAAGTGCTGAACGCCCGGCGATCACGCCGGTCTTTTGCGGATGGAACCATCTCTTTGCGGGACGCGGGACAACTGCTGTGGGCCGCGCAGGGGGTCACCTCCGCCGGCGGCTTTCGCACCACGCCCTCCGCAGGAGCGCTGTACCCGCTGGAGGTGCTGCTGGTGGCCGGCGGGATCGATACACTGCCTGCGGGGGTGTATCGTTACCGCCCCCACTCCCATGACCTGGTGGAAATCAAAAAGGGAGACGTCCGAAATCGGCTGGCCAGCGCCTCACTGGGGCAGTCGTGGATGCAAAAGGCCGCGGCGGCCGTCGTGATTGCCGCCGTTTATGAGCGGACCACCGGGAAATACGGGCAAAGAGGCATTCGCTACGTGCATATGGAAGCGGGGCACGCCGTGCAGAACGTCTACCTGGCCGCCGAATCCCTGGGGCTGGCGACGGTGGTGGTGGGCGCCTTCGACGATGACGCCGCGCACAACGTCTTGGGTCTCGGTCCCAAGGAGGTTCCTCTCGGCATCCTGCCCGTAGGTATCCGGTAACGGGCGCCGCCGGAAGGCGTCCCGCCGATGGTGCGGCCCGGATCCCGATCCGCGTCACGAACGCCGTGCCGTGTGCCGGATCATTCCTGGAATTCGGCCAGGGTCTTTCCGGAGTTCTTCTGATACGCCAGTCGAACCCGCCGACCCACGTGGTTTTGCGTGCACAAAAGAGAGAACCGGGAGGGTTCGGCCGGGGTATTGGCCGCGAATCGCTTTCCCTGGTCCGTTTTCCCGTACAGGATCGCGTACTCCGGTTCGTTGTTTCTGGAAAACACCACCGTATACGTCTCCACGACGCCCGTTCCGGAAGGTTCGGCGTCGACGTCTACGGGTGCGTCTCCCACGGGGGGAAGGATCTCGTCCTCCAGGTCGAAGCGGTCCGAGAAGACAGGGCCGGGAATAGCGCTGTAGACTCCTGCGGCCAGCTTGTGCATGAACCAGCCTAGAGCGGTTATCATGCCGTTGGTCCTGCGTCCCCGGGAAACTTCTTCGGCCAGAGCGGCCACGGCGTGGAGGCTGTAACTATTTCCCGGCCCGCCGAAGAACCCCAGTCCTCCCGTAAGGGTCAGCGGACGGGGGTCTTCCGGCCCGATTCCCAGGACCCTTTGTCCCATGGTTACGGCGCAGGGAAAGCAACTGTACAGGTCAAAGCATTCCAGATCTTCCACCCGTAGTCCGGATCGCTCCAGGGCCTTGGAAACCGCTGAGTGGTAGGCGGGACTCCAGGTGAAATCGGACTTCTGGATCATGAAACGGCGCCGGTCCTCGGCGTACCCACCCCCCGTGAAGTACACGAACCGGTCGGCGGATCGCTTGAAGCGCCGGGCCGTTTCCTCGGACATGACGAGCACGGCGGCTCCCAAGTCCACCGAGAGGAGGGAAGTCATGAACTTGGTGTATGGGAATGCGATATACCGGTTTTGGGATGTGGGTGTGACGATTTCCTCCGTAGTACGAAGTGTCCGGGTCCAGGAAAACGGATTTTGTGCGGCCGTGCGGCTGAACTCCGCCCACATCCCGCCGACTCGACGCAGATAAGCGTTTAGGTCCTTCCCGGACTCCGCCCAGAAGGCCGTCTCGAACAAGGGAAAGCCATGGATGGGGAGCCACATTCCGTGGCGCTTCTCCAGCGGCGTGGAACCGACCATGTCGTCGGAAGGTTCTCCGTGATCCAGGGCGCTCATGAGCCGGGAGGGTTCCCCCCCGGAATTCGCATTACGGGGATAGTAGGTTTCGGCGCCGGCAACGAGCACGCTGTCCAATTCCCCTCTCAGAATCATGCCGGCCGCTTTATGGATGAGGCACTGGGGGCTGTTTCCTCCGATCCGAGCCACCGTCTTGAGTCGGGGAGACGCTCCCAGGGCCCGGGACAACCGCGAAGCGGGATCCTGGTATTGCACGCTCATGGTCTTGGTGAGCAAGACGGCGTCCACGGACTGGAGAAGCCGTCCATCGCCCGCCCGGTCCGCGGCGGCCAGGGAGGCTTCCCGCATCAGTCCCAGCGGATCCAGCAGGGAGTGGGACGGTTCCTTGTCCTGGGTGGCCTGACCCCAACCAGCGATAACCACTCTTCGAACCATGATATGCCTCTCGGCAGGCCGTTGGAAAACGCGATCCGCCGTCACGCCGACGGCCACGCCTTCGGCGTGACTTGCATTTCAACGGTTTGCACCGGCCTGCCCGAAATACGGTTTATCCACGGGTCTTCAGCATTCCGGCGGGCGCCGATGGGCCCACGGTCTGACTTCTTCGAGCCGGGAAGCCAGGCGAAACAAGCCGGCCTCATCGCCGAAGCGTCCGACAAACTGGACCCCGACGGGAAGGCCCTCGTCATTCCAGTGAAGCGGAACCGACATGGCCGGTTGACCCGTGACATTACATACCAGTGTGAACGGCATAAAGGCGCCGGACCGAAAAAACCCCTTTAGCGGATTCTCCGCCTCCGAATCGAATGCGCCTAAAACCACCGGCGGTTCCGCGAGCGTCGGAGTCAACCAGAGGTCGTAATCCGTAAAAAACCGGCTTACCCCACGGGCGATCCTCTGGAGTCCATGAACGGCGGAGACGTATTCCGCGGCCGTAACTTCCAGCCCTTTTTGGTAGAGCACCCAATTGACGGGCTCCAGTTCGTCTTCCCGGGGGGGCCGCCCCAGGATACGGGCGAGATGCCCTAACATGGCTGCATGTCCCGCAAGATAGACGGTAAAAAATCCTCGGTTCAGCTGTTTGAAGTCTATGGCGGGAGATGCCTCCTCCACGTTGTGGCCCAGATCCTCGCACAGTCGGGCCGTTTTCCGCACCGCCCGGACGCAGTCGGGGTGCGCGGGGACGCCCGCGGCGCTCGTCCAGGTAAAGGCGATGCGCAAGGGTCCGGTAGGCGCCCGTACTTCTTCCAGGAAAGGACGATTGGGCGGCGGGGCCCAATAGGGATCCCCGAGATCCGGTCCTGAAACCGCGTCCAGCAAAGCCGCGCTGTCTCGGACGGAGCGCGTCACCGCATGTTCGCAATGGAATCCCGCCCACAGATCTCCGAAGTCGGGCCCCAGAGGCGTGCGGGCGCGGGTGGGTTTGAGTCCGAACAACCCGCAGCAGGAAGCCGGAATCCGGATGGAGCCTCCGGCATCGCTGGCGTGCGCCATGGGAACCATGCCTGCGGCGACGGACGCGGCGGAGCCTCCACTGGAGCCTCCAGGGGTCCTTTCCGGATTCCAGGGATTTCGCGTGGGGCCGAAGAGAAAGGGTTCCGTGGTGGGAAGCGAACCGAATTCACTGGTGTTCGTCTTGCCCAGAAGCATGAGGCCGGCCTGTCTGTATCTCCGCACGAGTTCACTGTCGTGGTCCGGGATATAACCGCGCAGGTACGAGGAGGCCCCGGTGCAGGGTAACCCTTTCACGGCGGTGAAGAGATCTTTCACCAAGAAAGGAACACCCCGGAAAGGCCCATGGGGCAGTTCCCCCCGCGCCGTATTCAATGCTTCGTCGAAGGTCCTGAAAACCACGGCATGGATCCGTGGGTCCCGTTCCTCGATCTGATGAATGGCGGCCTGTACGAGTTCTACGGGATGAATCTCGTTCTTCCGAACCAACTCCGCCTGCGCCACGGCGTCCAAGCGGACGAATTCTTCCCCTGTCATGACTTCAACTCCTTCGTGCGTTTACCTCTGATTCCGGTTAACTCCCTGAAAAGCACAGGGAGGGAAAGGCCCGCACGGTCACGGACGGCGCCGGGATGGGGTGGATCGCGGCCGATAGCGTTCCCATTCGCTGTAAACACACCCGCAGTAGGGCTGGCGATACAGGTTCATGGCTTTGCTTGATTCGACGCCTTCCCGCCATCCCACCCGGAAATCCCGGTACAGGAACGGGACGTTGCACGCCTTGCCCGCGACTTCTCCGGTTTCCCGGATGAGTTCATGCTTCTGAAACTTGCTGTAAAGCAGGGTCGTGGTAAAAGCATCGAAGCCGTTTTCGGCGGCCGTACGCGCGGCCTCTTCCAGTCGAAGCTTGTAGCAGGTTGCGCAGCGGTCCTGTTCTAGAAATACCACGTGACGTAAAAAGACTTCCAGGCCGTATTCATCGCGATACAGCACGGGGGCGCAGGTGACGGCTTCCAGACGGTGAACCGATTCCAGGCGCTGGGCGTATTCCCGGTAGGGGTGGATGTTGGGATTGTAGAAAAAACAGACCACCTCGTTCCCTTCCGACCCGAGCTGTCGCAGAGGGTAAACGGCGCAGGGGGCGCAACAGATGTGGAGCAGGATTCGTGACATGAACCGTTTCCTCTGTCGCCGGTCTGGGATCGCTTTGACCAATGCTTACCCATCCGGCCTTTGGAACACCTGAAGGTCGGCCCGGCCCGCATACTCATCGCCGGTATGCAGGTCCGTCTTTCCACAGGAAGCCGGAATCGGGACCCAACGCGGACCCCAGTCTACCCCTTGTAGAAACACCCTTTCAAGCCCATCGGCGCTCAAAGTAACCGTTTGGGGCGGATGCGCCGGTCGACGTGTCCGCCGGGGATCGAACGAATACGTATGGGGATGTTCGAGAGTGCAATCCAGGGGTCGGTCGATTTGCCCTTAGCCGTAACGGTCCGCCCGATAGAGGAATCCTGCCGGAGAATTCACGCGGAGTCTCCTGTCGCCGGCCTCGATTCCGGGGCGCATCCTGTCCGCTTTGGGTTCTTTCCCCACGAAAACCGGGATTCAATCACTTGACAGAGTATTGCTGAACCTTTTAAGTTTTTACCGCATGCCAACCGTATCGGGCGGGCGGCGAGCCGCCTCCCGGCTTCCGTGCGATCCAGAAGAACCCATATCCCACAGCGGCTAAGAAGAAGGAGTGTTAAACGTGATCGAAGCCAAATCACTGACCATGTACTACGGAGCCACCAAGGCTGTGGAGAATGTGAGCTTCCGAGTGGAGCCGGGGGAGATCCTGGGGTTGTTGGGCCCGAACGGCGCCGGAAAGACCACGATTATGAACATGCTGACCACGCAGATTATCCCTACATCGGGCGCCGCGGTGGTGAACGGCTTCGATGTGCTGAAGGAGCCGATTCGGGTGAGAGCCTCCACGGGGTACCTTCCGGAAACCGTTCCCGTCTACGTGGATATGGAGGCGGCGGAGTATCTCCGGTTCGTCGGTAAGGCAAGGGGCTTAGGGAAGGGCCGTTTGGAGGAGCGACTGGAGTGGGTGGTGGAAATGTGTCGGATCCGGCCCGTGTTACGCCGCCTGATTGCTCATCTTTCCAAGGGGTACCGGCAACGGGTGGCTCTGGCTCAAGCCTTGATCCACGACCCGCAGGTCCTGGTGCTGGACGAGCCCACCTCGGGGCTGGATCCGCTTCAGATCATCGAAATCCGGCGCTTGATCCAGGAATTATCCGGCAGCAAAACCATTATCGTGAGCACGCATATTCTGCAAGAGGTGGAGGCCGTCAGCCACCGTATCGTGATTCTGAACGAGGGCCGGATCATTGCCGACGGCACCCGAACGGAGCTTCAATCGGCGGTCATGCCCCTGCCTACACGGGTGATTTCCCTGGAAGGGGATCCGTTGGAAATAGAACGAGTCCTGAAGGAAGTACCGAACGTACGGCGCGTGGAGCCCATGGAGCGGACTTCGGAGACAGGCCCCACTGCCTTTCGAATTACCATGGAGCCCGGCACCGAGGTCTGGAAACACCTGGCCCGGTCCATCCTGGATCACCGCTGGTTGATCCGGGATTCATGGATGGAAACCCCTACGTTGGAAGACGCATTTATCCACCTGACCCGCTCCTCCTCGGGCGGGAATCGGTAAGGCGGGATATGCACGGAGGCGTTTCTAAAAAGAGCAGTTCAAGTTCAACGCGCTATGGAGAATCATTTCATGGGACCCTGGGTGACCATTTTTGGAAGAGAGTTTAAAGCCTACTTCAATTCACCGATTGCGTATGTGTACATGATCGTGTTTCTACTCATGACGGCCGGTTTGTTCATGTCCACATTCTTCCTGACGGGCGTCGCCGGTATGCGCGGGTATTTCGCCGTCCTGCCGTTGTTCCTGACCATATTCATTCCGTGCCTGACGATGCGGTTGTGGGCCGAAGAACGTAAGCTCGGGACCATCAGCCTACTGTTGAGTTTTCCGGTTCGAAGCGGCGCTCTGGTGTGGGGCAAGTTTGCAGGGGCTCTGGTCTTTTTTCTGATGACCCTCGCCTGTACCCTCACGGTTCCCGTGGTGATCGCCTTGGCGGGGAATCCGGACTGGGGACCCATCCTTGCCGGTTATCTGGGCGCCGTCTTGGTGGGCGGCTTGTTCCTTTCCGTGGGCATGTTTATTTCCGCCCTGGTCAGGGACCAGATCGTGGCGTTTATCCTGAGTATTCTGGTGTGTTTCGCCATGGCCATGCTGGGACTGGATTTTGTGGCCGCGTTTCTGGACGGATGGGTCGGCGGTCTCGGCCAGGTTCTTCAGAAATCGTTGGGCGTAACCCGTCACACGGCCGCCTTCGAGCGGGGAGTCATCGACTTGGGGAGTGTGCTGTTTTTTCTTTCCTTCAGCGCCATCCTGCTGGCGCTGAACGCCTTTACCCTGGACACCCGGATCAAGCTGAGGTCCACGAGCCGTTTCTATGTTGCCGTGGTGCTTCTGGTGGGTGTCGGTATTCTGCTGAACCTCGTGCTCAGCGATGTCCGCCTGGGGCGCATCGATTTGACCGAGGGGAAGCTGTACACCGTTTCTCCGGCCACGGAACGGATCCTCGCCCGACTCCAAACACCTGTGGAAGTGAACTACTATGTTTCCGAGAAGGAGAAGATGCCCTCCGTTTTGAAGAATTTGAGGCAGGATGTGGAAGACAAGCTTTCCGACTTGGCCCGATTGTCATCGAACTTCCGGTATCGCATCCACAATCCCCTGGCGGATGAGTCCAAACTGGACGAACTGGAACAGAAAGGCATTGCGCCGTTTCAGGCCCGCACCATCGAACAGGATTCCTTCGGTATACAGCGGGTGTATTCCGCCATCAGCATCACTTACCTGGACAGGAAGACAGAGGTGCTGCCCCAGGTGGTGCCCCAGAACCTGGGAACCCTGGAATACGATCTCGTGTCCAAAATATACCGAATGACATTGGAGCAATCGCCCCGCATCAGCATGCTGGCGCCCATGGAAACAGAGGATCCGCGGTATTCCGACCCCCGGATGCGTCAATTACTGATGCAGTTGGGACAAACACCTCCGCAAATGCAGGATCATTATCGCGGAATCATGCAGGCGCTTCGGATGGAAGGTTATCAGGTCAACCGGATATCTCTGTCGGAAAACGAACCCCTGGTGAGAGAAACGGCGACGCTCATCGTCATCGAGCCCAAGGAACTCAACGACAGGCAGCTATTCGAAGTCCAACGGTTTTTGGCGCAAGGGGGAAACATCATTGTGTCGGCCCAGTCGCATGAATATACGTATGCACCCGTCGGGGGGGCGGGTATTTCGGTGACGCCCGTCCGCACTCCGGGTTCGGTCAACAGGCTCATCGAGCCGTATGGCGTGCGCGTGGACCCCGGTATTCTTATGGATGAACAGATGGAGATATTGAACGTCCAAGTGCCCCGACGTATCGGGGGAGTGTTCAATGCCATGGTATCCACCCCCGTGAAGCTCCCCATCCATCTGCGTCTGGGAGAACGGGACCTGAACCGTACGGACGCCATGACAAACCGTATCGGCGCCCTTTTGTATCTGTGGGGAAGTTCTCTTGTACTGGATCGGGATGTCTTTGAAAAGCTGGGGCTCCAGTGGGACGTCCTGGCCGAATCGAGTCCTTTGTCCTGGACCATCGAGGGCAGGGATGAGGCGCTGGGTCCCGAGGATTTGCTTCCCCCGGCCACGGCGGATCGGGGTCCGAAAGTCCTGGCTGTGAAACTGGAAGGCCGGTTTCCGGACCTGCATGCGGGAAAACCGGCGCCCCCCTGGCCGGGGGAAGAGTCCTCCCCTGATTCCGGGGCGCCGCCTCAAGGCGAAGCGGAAACCGCGGCGCCCGTGGACGGGGAACCCGGCCGCCTGGTGATCGTGGGATGCTCCAAGATGTTTTCCGACAGCGTCATCGGCGCCATGGACAACCGGCTCTTTTTCCAGAATCTCGTGGACGGCGTTACGCTGAGCGAAGACTTGATCGGGATTCGGACCAAAGGTCAAACGATTCGCCTCCTCGAAGATCTGACGGCCGGCCGTAAGCTGGCATACCGCTTTCTTGCGGTGGCTTTGGTTCCCTTGCTGCTGGCGGGCGCGGGAGTCGGGAGGTTCGTAATCCGCAGGCGGCGGCGGGAACGGTATGAACGTAACCTGGCCGCATCGATTCGGGAGACCCCATGAAGACGCTTCCATTAGCGGTGTCGGCCGGCGTTCTCGTGCTGTTAGCCGTAATCTACGTGGCCCAGCAGAACGCCCTTCGCATTACCACTCTAGAAACGGGAACCGTTTCCCTCCTGCCGGATTTGGACCCGGGGCAGGTTTTTGAAATGCGGCTGAGTCGGACCGGAGGTGAAAGGTCGCTGGTGTTGAGAAAAGTCGGCGGGTCGTGGATCTTCCCCAACCATTACGGGGTCCCTGCAAATCGGACGCGCGTGGAAGCGTTTCTGAAAGGCCTGGTTTCTCTTCAGGGGGAACTTCGTGCTTCCGAGGAGGAGTTGCTCCCGGTGTTTCATCTGCGGGAAGATCAGGCATGGACTCTGGAACTCATCGGGGAGGGCGGTCGGCTCTTGGAGGGCCTGCTTTTGGGAAAGCGCGGGCCTGAGGCATACGGTGTTTTTGTTCGGGGGCGGGAGTCTTCCCGGGTGCATCTGGCGGACAACAATCTTTTGGCCCAGTTTGGAATACACGGGGACGAGGGGGAGCTTCCCGAGGATCCCGTGTGGGTCGATACGGCCCTGTTGGACTTCCCCCGGAATCGCTGGAGACGGGTGGAGTTCTCCTGGAGGGAGCGCTCCATCGCCTTCGAAAGTCTGAAGGACGCGACGGGCGGACTCGATGACCTCGATGCATCCGCCGCCACGGGCCGGGAAGCGGGGTGGAAACAGACGTTCCCGGATTCCCCCGTGATGGATGAGGATCGTATTTCCGCTCTGCTGGACACACTGGCCCGAATGCGGGCGGTCAAGGTGGCGCCGTATGATCCGAAGGAATCGTCGGTGGATCCGCGGGAGGTGTTCCGGGTTCATATCCTATTGGATGACGACACCTCCGTGCAACTCCAGGGGTTCCGTGAAGAGCCGGACGGAGCGGTGCTTGTAAGGCGGGATTCCGCCGGATATGCGTACCGCATTTCCGGGCCGGTCTGGGATCCGCTGTTCGAGCCGTTCGAGAAGTTGTCTTCGAAGCAGGGTATGTGACCGGGTCTATGCCGGAAGGAGGGTGGCGCATGACTGGAAAGATCGTGACCATGGAAGAGGCCGTGGCCCGGTATGTATGGGACGGCATGAGCATCGCGATGGGTTGCTCCCTCGAAGGGTTTATTCCCTTCGCTTTCGGACACGAGGTGATGCGACAGGATCGCAAGGACCTGACGCTGATCGGACCCATATCGGACATGCTTTTCGATCAGATGATCGGAGGCGGATGTGTCGGAAAAGTCATTGCGGCGTGGGTCGGAAACGTCAGTACGGGCGTGGGATATCATTTTCGACGGGCGGTGGAACAGGGCGTTCCCCGGCCTTTGGAGGTGGAGAACCACTCCAACTTCAGCCTGGCTCTGGCCCTGCACGCGGGAGCCATGGGGGTCCCGTTCGCGATCACCCGGAGCCTCCCGGGTTCCGACATCCTGCGGGACGAGGGTCGCTTTCGACGAGTCACCTGTCCCTTTACCGGAGAATCCCTGCCGGCCGTGGCGGCGTTGAAGCCGGATCTTACGGTCCTGCATGCGCAGAGAGCGGACCGCCACGGAAATGTTCAGTTATGGGGCTGTTCCGGCGTGGCCGGGGACGCGGCGCGGGCCGCACAATACGTGGTTGTGGTGGTGGAGGAACTCGTGGAGACGGAGGTGATTCGTACCGATCCCAACCGCACCTTTCTCCCGGGGTTTCTCGTGAACGGCCTGGTGGTGGAGCCGCAGGGGGCTCATCCGTCCCCTGTTCAAGGGTACTACGGTAGACATGACCGGTGTTACGTGGAGTATGCCGGGGAGACCAAGGAGCCCGAAGGCGGAAGGGGCTGGCTCCGGCGGTATGTGTACGACGTGTCCTCCCGCGCCGAATATCTCAAACGCTTTCCGTCCGACGAACTGGAATCCCTGAGAGTGAAACACAGCAGGCCGACGGGTTCCGTGGAATTCGGTTTCTAAGCTTAGGGGATCCATGGATGTCGATGCGGTTTTTCACCGTATATGATACCTCCTAACATACGAATGAACAGGTCATCCTGGAAAAACGACGTGCCGTGGGAGGAGAATGTGCTTAGGGAGCCGAGACGGGTGGTGATTGAAGGGGTTGAACCTGAAATTGACGGAGGCCGCTTCCCAATCAAACGTGTAATCGGTGACAAAGTCGCCGTGAAGGCCGATGTGTTCGCCGATGGGCACGAAGAAATCACCGCATTTCTACTCCATCGATTTGAACAGAATGAGAATTGGAGCAGGGTTCCCATGGAGCCGCTCGGAAACGACAGATGGGGGGCCGCGTTTGAAGTGCATCGTTTCGGATTTCATTACTATACGATTACCGCATGGGTGGACCATTTCCGAACGTGGCAACGGAATCTGGCGAAGAAGTATGAATTCGGGCAAGACATAGGCGCCGAGTTGCTGCTGGGCTTGGATCTCATCCGGACGGCGCTGATCCATGCGCCTTCTTCGGTTGCCGAGCGGCTCCGGTTTTTCGCGGAGTCCCTGGATCGTGAGAAGTCCGATAGTGAGCAGGCTTACAGTATCACCCAAAGCACGGAACTTGCGGGGCTGGTGGATGCTTGTTCTCTCCCGCGTCGGGAAACCTGCTTTGAGAAAGAACTGAAGGTGTGGGTGGACCGGAAACAGGCGGAGTTCAGTGCCTGGTACGAATTTTTCCCCCGTTCATGCAGCTCGGATTCCAAGGTGCACGGTACGTTTGCCGATTGTGTGGCTCTTCTGTCCGATATTGCGCATATGGGGTTCAATGTAGTGTATTTGCCGCCGATCCATCCCGTGGGGAGGACGAACCGGAAGGGGAAAAACAACGTTCCACAGGGAACCGCCGATGATCCGGGAAGCCCCTGGGCCATCGGATCGTCTCTGGGAGGACACACTTCCGTGAATCCTCAGTTCGGTACGCTCGATGATTTCATGGAATTCGTTCGGAAGGCCAATGAACTTGGATTGGAGGTCGCCCTGGATCTTGCGTTCCAGTGTTCCCTGGATCATCCGTATGTCCGGGAGCATCCCGAATGGTTTCGCTGGAGACCGGATGGAAGTATCCAGTATGCTGAAAACCCTCCGAAGAAATACGAGGATGTGGTTCCCTTGCACTTCGACACGGAGAATTGGCAAGAACTCTGGGATGAATTGAAACGAGTGGTGTTGTTTTGGGTGGAGAAGGGGGTTCGGATATTCCGAGTGGACAACCCGCACACCAAGCCCTTTTCCTTTTGGGAGTGGCTCATTGCGGAAGTCAAAACGTCCTATCCGGATGTCTTGTTCCTGTCCGAGGCGTTCACACGTCCGAAAGTCATGTATCGGCTGGCGAAACTGGGGTTCACCCAGTCCTACACGTATTTCACGTGGCGCAATACCCGGCATGAACTCACGGAATATGTGACCGAACTCACGGCCACCTCGGCCAAAGAGGTATTCCGCCCCAACTTTTGGCCCAATACCCCGGACATACTTCCCGAATTTCTCCAGTACGGGGGCAGACCCGCCTTCATCATACGGCTCGTTTTAGCGGCCACGCTGTCATCCAATTACGGGATCTACGGTCCTGCCTTCGAGTTGTGCGTATCGGAAGCCATTTCAGGCAAAGAAGAGTACATGGATTCGGAGAAGTACCAAATCACGCATTGGGATCGGGAGCAGCCAGGAAATCTCCGGGATCTCATCCGAAGAATGAACCGCATTCGTAAGGTGAACCCGGCACTGCACAAGACGTCGAATGTACGCTTCTACGATGTGGAAAACGAGTATCTGCTTTTCTACGGAAAGATAACCGAGGACGCCTCGAACATCCTGTTAATGGTGGTCAACCTGGATCCCTTCAGGACGCAGGCGGGCGTTATCCATGTTCCCCTGGCTGAGTTGGGGATCACCGAAAGACAGCCTTATTTGGTCCACGATCTCCTTGGGGATGAGAAATACATATGGCAAGGCTCTGGGAATTATGTGGAACTCGACCCCAACGTCATGCCGGCGAAAATCTTTTCGGTCCGGAGACGCATGCGCCGGGAAGCGGATTTTGACTACTTCCTGTAAGGAGAACGAGGATGCCTATGAACTCCGGTTATTTCGGAGACGACCCCTTGTGGTACAAGGATGCCGTCATTTACGAGGTTCCGGTCAAGTCTTTCTGTGACAGTAACGATGACGGCATAGGAGATTTCCGTGGCCTCACGTCGAAACTGGACTACCTGAAAGAACTGGGAATCACGGCGATCTGGTTGCTTCCTTTCTATCCATCCCCCTTGAAGGACGACGGATACGATATCGCCGATTATACCAATGTCCATCCGGATTACGGAACCTTGAAAGACTTCAAGGACTTCCTCAAGGCGGCCCATAACCGGAGGCTGCGCGTAATCACGGAACTCGTCTTGAATCATACCTCGGATCAACACGCATGGTTCCAAAAAGCCCGGCGGGCCAAACCGGGTTCGGCGGCCAGGGAGTACTATGTGTGGAGCGCAACGCCCGAAAAATACCAGCAGGCGCGGATCATCTTCAAGGATTTCGAAACGTCCAACTGGACCTGGGATCCCGTAGCCAAGTCGTATTTCTGGCATCGTTTCTACTCGCATCAACCGGATCTCAATTACGAGAATCCGAGAGTACACAAGGCCGTTCTGAAAGTACTGGATTTCTGGTTGGGTATGGGAGTGGATGGAATGCGTCTGGATGCCGTGCCGTACCTGTATCAGCGAGAAGGCACCAACTGCGAGAACCTGCCCGAAACGCACAGGTTCCTGAAGAAATTGCGGGCTCATGTGGATCAACGCTACAAGGATCGGATGCTCCTGGCGGAGGCGAATCAATGGCCCGAAGACGCTGTTCCTTACTTCGGCGATGGGGACGAATGTCATATGGCTTTCCACTTTCCGATTATGCCGCGGATCTTCATGGCGCTCTGGATGGAAGACCGGTTTCCCATTATCGATATTCTGGATCAGACTCCGATCATTCCGGATAGCTCCCAGTGGGCGCTTTTCCTCAGGAATCACGACGAGCTGACTCTGGAAATGGTAAGCGATGAGGAACGGGATTACATGTACCGTATATATGCCCATGATCCAAGAGCCAGAGTGAACCTGGGGATACGTCGCCGCCTGTCGCCCTTAATGGGCAACAACAGGAGAAAGATAGAGCTTTTGAATATATTATTGTTCTCGCTACCGGGTACGCCAATCATTTACTATGGAGATGAGATCGGTATGGGCGATAACTACTATTTGGGTGATAGAAATGGTGTCCGAACACCCATGCAATGGTCCCCGGATAGAAATGGGGGGTTTTCCAAGGCAAATCCGCAGCAGTTGTATCTGCCCGTGGTGATCGATCCCGAATACCATTATGAAGCGGTGAACGTAGAGAACCAGGATCGGAATCTTTCCTCCCTCCTCTGGTGGGCGCGAAGAGTGACGGCTGTCCGCAAGCGGGTAAAGGCTTTTGGAAGAGGCGCCATCGAGTTTCTACTGCCCAATAACTCAAAGATTCTGGCATTTCTGCGCAAGTACGAGGAGGAGGTGGTTCTGGTTGTCGCCAATCTGTCTCGATTTTCCCAGTCGGTGGAACTGGACCTGTCGCGATTCGCGGGCGCCGTCCCGGTAGAGATTTTCAGCGGAAATGAGTTTCCTCCCATCCGAGAGTGCCCTTATCCGTTGACCGTGGGTTTCAACGGGTACTACTGGCTGAGGTTGAAATCCGTGGAAGAGCGCATTGCAGTTCCTGACCAGGAAACGCTTCCCCGGCTGGAAATGGGTCCTCGCTGGGAGGATCTGATGGAGGGTGAGTCAAAACGGATGTTGGAGGAGCGAATTCTTCCCCGGTATCTGGGAGGCAGCCGGTGGTTCGGCGCCAAGGCCAGGACCATTCGGGGGATCCGCGTGTTCGAAAACATTCCGGTTTCGGGCCCGGATGATGCCATGCTCGTACATTTGCTGCTGTTGGAAGTGTCTTACAGGGACGGCACCCCTGAAATCTATTCCTTGCCGGTATCCTTTGCGATACGCGAAGACGCCGTCAGGCTTCAGACCGAATCCCCCAGGGCCGTCATCTGCAGGTTGCTCATCGGCGGTGAGGAGGGAATCCTGTATGACGGCATTTACGACAGCCGCTTCAGAGAACTCATTTTATGTCTCATGTCGAGAAGGCGAAAACTCAAAGGAAAGCTGGGCGAGTTACATGCCTATACCGGCCGGGAATTCCGATCCCTGCTGGGAGACAAAAAACTTCCCCTTGGCTCGGCACTTCTCAAAGCGGAGCAGAGCAACAGCTCGTTTCATTATGAAAACACGTTTATTTTCAAGCTATACCGAAGGCTGGAGGAAGGTATTAACCCGGATGCCGAAATCACCCGATTCCTTAGTGAACGCGAGGACCGGGCGAGAGTGGCCTCTTTTGCGGGGGCGTGGGAGTATCGGAGAGAGGGGAAGCCGGCCGTTACCCTGGGGCTGCTCCAGAAGTACGTGCAAAACCAGGGCGATGCCTGGACGTTGACACTGGAATCCGCGGAACGAACCTTCGAGCACATTCTGGCTCAACGGGAAGAAACTCCCGTTCCGAGGTGTTCGAGTACGGTTCTGCAATCCGCAGAGCTGGAAGTACCCCCCGTTCTCAGAGAAGATATCGGCGAATTCTTCCTCGAAATGATCCGATTGCTGGGACAAAGGACCGGAGAACTGCACCTGGCGATTTCCTCGGAGACGGCGGATCCGGCGTTTTCTCCCGAGGGTTTTTCCAGGCTGTACCAACGTTCCGTGTACCAATCCATGCGGGGACTGGTCCGGAAGACATTCCGGAGTCTGGAACGCAATACGCCTGGATTGCCCGAGCACGTGCAATCCCAAGCCGTGTCCATCCTGAAGGAAGAAGACCGCATCCTACGGCGGATGGAACGAATCACCCAGACGGAAATCGGGTCCATGAAGATCCGGATTCACGGTGATTACCACCTGGGACAGGTTCTCTTTACGGGAAAGGACTTTGTAATCATCGACTTCGAAGGGGAGCCGGCCCGCTCCCTGGGGGAGCGAAGGCTCAAGCGATCCCCCATGCGGGATGTAGCCGGCATGCTCCGATCCATCCATTATGCTTCGTACAGCGCCTTTCTAAACCACCGCGCCTTGAGCCCGGAACACGGCGGCAGGATCGAGGACTGGGTGAAGCCGTTCTGCATGGTCGTAAGCGGCGCGTTCCTGAGTTCCTATCTGGAGAGCACGCGGGATGCCCCGTTCGTTCCCGGGACACGTGAGGAATTGGAGGTTCTGCTGAATGCATTCCTGCTCGAGAAGGCTATTTATGAGTTGGACTACGAACTCAACCATCGACCGGACTGGGTAGTGATCCCCATGTATGGGATCCTGGAGATTCTGGGAGAGTCCGAATAACTTTTCAGAGGTTGGGAGGAGTGAAGCATTGAGTGAACCGACCTGTCGTATGCTGTATGGTGTAACTCGTTTCACCGAGTTGGATATCTATCTGTTCAAAGAAGGCCAGCATTTCGGATTGTACGACAAGCTGGGCGCCCACCCCATGACGGTGGAAGGGGTCGAGGGAACCTACTTCGCCGTATGGGCGCCCAATGCGCGATACGTTTCCGTTATAGGGGATTTCAACGACTGGAACCGGGGAGCCCATGTTCTGAAGCCCAGGGAGGATGAATGCGGAATATGGGAGGGATTCGTTTCTCATGTCCATCCCGGGGCGCTCTACAAGTATTACATCGAATCTCAGTACAACGGCTTCAGGGTGGAAAAAGGAGACCCCTTCGGGTTTTGCTGGGAGTCGGCTCCCAACACGGCCACCGTGGTGTGGAAACTGGAATACGCTTGGTCCGACGGGGATTGGATGAGTCGTCGGCGGCGAAAGAACGCACTGGCGGCCCCCTTCGCCGTGTACGAAGTGCACGTGGGTTCCTGGCGGAAGCCGGAGGACAAGACCTCCGATTACTTCAACTATCGTGAAACGGCCCACCAGCTGGCCGAATATGCGGCGGATATGGGGTTCACCCATGTGGAACTGCTCCCCGTAATGGAACATCCCTTTTACGGATCCTGGGGCTACCAGACTCTGGGGTATTTTGCGCCCACCAGTCGATACGGATCCCCGCAGGATTTCATGTACCTGGTGGACCATCTTCACCAACAAGGCATCGGGGTCCTGCTGGATTGGGTTCCCTCTCATTTCCCCGGCGACGAACACGGTCTGGTGTATTTCGACGGAACCAAGCTGTTCGAACACGCGGACCCGCGGAAGGGGTATCAACCGGAGTGGACCAGTTACATCTTCAATCACGGACGGAACGAAGTCCGGTCCTTTCTCATCAGCAGCGCCGTGTTCTGGCTCGAAAAGTACCATGCGGACGGTCTCCGTGTGGATGCGGTGGCTTCCATGCTCTATCTGGATTATGCCCGGAAGGACGGTGAATGGATTCCCAACCGGTATGGCGGCAAGGAGAATTTAGAAGCCATCGACTTCCTGCGGAGACTCAACGAGGTCGTTTACGAACGTTTTCCGGACGTCCAGACCATTGCCGAAGAATCCACGGCATGGCCCTTGGTGACTCGACCAACCCATGTGGGCGGATTGGGGTTCGGCATGAAATGGAATATGGGATGGATGCACGATACGCTCGATTACTTTTCCAAAGATCCCGTGTTTCGAAAATACAATCACAATCAACTTACGTTCAGCATCATGTACGCCTTTTCGGAAAACTTTCTCCTGCCTTTTTCCCACGACGAAGTAGTATATGGAAAACGTTCTTTGTTGGGCAGGATGCCGGGGGACGATTGGCGGAAGTTTGCGAACCTTCGGCTGCTCCTGGGTTACCTGTACATGCATCCCGGCAAGAAGCTTTTGTTCATGGGGGGGGAGTTCGGGCAGCGGCGCGAATGGGTTCATGAAGAAAGCCTGGAATGGCAGGTACTCCAATATCCCATTCACCAAGGAGTTCAAAAATGGGTCCGGAGTCTGAACCACTGTTATCGCAGTGAACCGGCGTTGCATTCGACGGATTTCCATTCCTCCGGGTTTGAATGGGTGGATTGCAGTGACTGGGAGAACAGCATCCTCGCGTTCCTTCGCCGTGATCAGTCCGGAGAGAATCCGATACTTGTGGTGTGCAATTTCACGCCGGTTCCCAGATACAATTACCGGGTGGGAGTCCCCGCCGACGGCTATTGGAGGGAAGTATTGAACAGCGATGCCGAAGAATTCGGGGGAAGCGGCCACGGAAACCTGGGAGGACTGGAAGCGACCCCGGTTTCCTTCCACGGGAGGTACCACTCACTTCCGCTGACCCTCCCTCCCCTGGGCATGGTGGTCTTCAAAAACGAACCGCTGTGGATGGATCCGTGAAATCCATTGGAGGAAGGGATTGACGCTGAACGAAGAAGAGACCTCGTTTCTTCAGGAATGATCCAGGGTCTCCTCCAATACCTGGAGAGCGTGGAGTACATCCGCGCCCAGATGGATTCGTATCACCCGCCGTCCACGCGCCTTTAAGGCCTCCATATCGCCCAGGGCCTGGGCCGTCTCCAGGGCGTGGAAGGTCAGCGTGGAAGTCTCTGACCCGGGATCGTCGGGAATGGGTGCGTCCTCACGAGGATCCGCGGTAAGCAGGATAAACAGGCCCTTTCCCGCGTCCCCCTTGTGCAATTGACCGGTGGAGTGCAGAAAACGCGGCCCATAGCCCACGGTGGTTGCGGTGCGGGTCCGCCTTCGGATTGCGGTTCTCAGGCGGAGTAAGGAAGCGTCCGTTGCCGGGGAGGGGTTCAGGTATGCCTGAAACGCCACGTAATCCCCCGGGTTCGCCTGAGCGATAAAGCTGTTGAGAATACCGGCGAGATCGGTTCCCGGCTCCGGCGCCCAAACCCGAAGGTCCCCACGGCGGAAAGAATGTTCCGGCTCCGCTCTTCCTCCTTCCTGCTGAAAAGCGGCCAACATGTTCCGGGCCATGATCTTGGCCGCTTCCACGTCCGGCTGATCGAATGGGTTGACGCCCAGGCAGGCCCCGGCCACCGCCGTAGCCATCTCCCATAGGAAGAACTGTCCCCCCAACTCGTGTATATCGTTCATGCGGACGGTCAGAACGGGGTGCCCCGCGTCTTCCAGCTTCCTCAACCCATCATCGCGAATCTCGTCCCCTTCCAGACGCAGGTGAACGAACAACCTGTCATCGCCGTATTCCTCCGGAGAACCCAACGGTTCCCCCACCACGGGCAGGATCCCTGTTCCTTGCTTGCCGGTGCTCTCGGCGATAAGCTGTTCCAACCAGTCGCAGAAACTGTTCAGAACGGAAGAGCACACGAAGGTCAGCTTGTCTCTTCCGGATCGGGCCAATCTCCCCATAAGGGTCCCGATGCGGGCTCCCAGGTTGTTACCGTTCACCGGGCAGTTCCAGGGCGCACAGTTGTGAACCATGACCATGGCGCTGTCCAGAAGCCCTCTTACATTCAACCCCATGAGCGCCGCAGGAAGCAGTCCCACATAAGAAAGCGCGGAGTATCGACCCCCGACGTTCGGGTTGTTCAAGAGTACGGCCCGAAAGTCCAATGCGCGCCCCAGGGTTTCCAAGGCGCTTCCGGGGTCCGTTACGGCCAGGAAGCGGGATCCGGCCCGGGGAGAGCCCAAGGATTCAGCAACCCGGTTGTAGAAATACTTGAAGCCGGAAAGGGTTTCCACGGTGGTTCCCGACTTGGTGGAAACGATGAAGACGGTTCGAGATAGGTCCATACGTTGTGCGGCCTGGAGTATGGCATCGGGGTCGGTGGTGTCCAGGACGGACAGTTCCGGATATCCCGGCGAGGCCCCGAAGGTTTTACTTAACACTTCCGGAGCGAGACTGGATCCCCCCATCCCCATGAGCAGGACGTGATTGTTCCCCTCGTCCCGGATGGAACGAGCCAGCGCCTCTAAATCACCGCAAATATTTCCCATGACTTCGGGGAGGGTAAGCCACCCCAGCCGACTGGAGATCTCCGTAGGTTCGGGTTTCCAAACCGTGTGGTCGGCGCCCCAGATGCGAGGCATGATCCGCGCTTCGTTCAAGTGGGATAACGCCCGGTCGTACATTTCCCAATAGGTTCCCAGGCTGAGTTCCAAGAGATGATGTCCCGTCCTGAGTTCGCGGCTCTTTTTGCGTATGGCGTCGGGGACGGCGTCGGCGGATTCGTCGTGCTCCCGCAACGCCGCTTGCTGCGCCTGAAGACCCGCCGGGCGGGAACGGGGACCCTGCGCCTCTTCCGCCAAACGCGCCGGGCCGGCGGCCGGAGACTCGGTATCCGGGGACGACGCGCATGAGGCCCGAAATGCAGGGAGGGCGGTGAGTGAGACGCTGAGAATGGTGTGGGGGACCGGTAATTGTTTCAGATAATGGTCCAGGGGTTGAACCGGGTCCACGGGTAGGATTCCCGACCAAACCACCCGAGGCGCGGGACATCCGGACTCCTCCAACCGTTTCCATCGAGGCGTGTCCAGGAAGGCCGTCAGACGGGCGTGTATCCGCCGCGCCGTCCACAATCCCAGCGAGCCGTGTACGTTCGTCATGCCCTGGGCGCCCGTGTTTCGATCCAACCGATTCAGTACGCAGGTCGCCGCCGCGTACACCGGGCCGGACGAGAATTCCGTGGAGATCCGGAATTCCAGGGCCGAAACCATGGCTTCCAGGACGGCCGTAAATTGTTCGACGGAGAAGACAAAAGAGGCATTGACCGCAACACCCTGCTGAAGCAGGGTTTCCATGGCGGAAATACCCAGAGAGGTGGCGGGAACGGCCAGCATAAGGTTGGGTCTCCCCACCGTATCCACGAACATCCGGGCGTCCTGAACCACGGTTTGCAGGTCCGCTCCGAATTCCGTCCGAAGAGGCGCATTCACATATCCGTCCCGACCCCGGGATGTTTCGTACACGGGGAGCAACAGGTCTGCACACGCCCGTATATCATCCACCGTGAGTGCATCGCGGATCTGTTCCGGAGAATGCTCCGCCTGGAGCAGGCGTTGGATATCCGTGTCGTAATCCAGGCTCCCGAGTATCACTCTCCGGAAAGTGACCGGATCCAGGCTTACCCCTCCGATACTTTGACGGACCAGGGATTCAAGATCGCCGGAAACGACCAGGGCGCGCCGGGCCCCTTCAAGCCAGAGGGGTTGGCCGGCGGCCGTCCATGCATCGAGCTTGCCCATCATGCTTCTCCAACTGACGGCACTCAGTGGTTTCTCCGGAGCAAAGGCGCCCGGAGGGAACGGACTCCGGGGTGGGAGCCGGCTGCAAGCCGGATATGCCCGGAATACGCTTCATGGGGAAGGAGCCGCGGTCAGCGTCCTCAACACGTCCGCTTTGCCGATAACCCCCACCAACGTTTCGCCGTCCACTACCGGAAGGGTATGGAAGTTCTTGTCCACCATCAAGGTGGCGATTTCATCCAAGCCCGTCTCCGGATTCACCGTAACCGGCTCGGAGGTCATGGCTTGAGCCACCGTGGTCGCCGAAATCTTGCGGACCTCCCGTTCCATATGTTTCATGGATGCCAGCGGGATCAGACTGTCCAACAAGGTGAACACGGAGGGAATGGACAGTCGCTTCTGCTGGGTGATGAGATCACTTTGACACAGGATCCCCACCAGCTTGTTTTTCTGAACAACGGGTAGGCCGTTGATTCCATGGTCCAGGAGCAGTTTGGCGGCCTCGGCGATCTCCGTTTCGGGAGTTACGGTGATGATGCTTGTCGACATGATGTCTTTCGCCCTGAGCATACGGAACTTCCCCCTCACTAACGGGAAAACGAGTACGGGTCCGGGGTGGATCACGGCCCGCTGGTCATGAAGTCCATTTCCCGGAAGCATTCTGTGTATCTGCGGACTTTCCGGTTGGGACGCTTTGAATGCAGGAATGCGGGACGCCACTCCCGTCGGTCCCGAATGCAATGACGGCGTGACACCAGGGAAACGCGCCTGCACGTGGAACGGCCCAAGTATATGAGTTGCTTGGGGTGCTGTCAATAGATCCCTTGCGTTGCAAGGGCTTTCAAACATGGTCTGTTGAATGGAACCGGATGGGGCGTTGTCGGGGAGGGGTCCGGCCAAACGATGCGCGCCGGGAGGGGAAACATCGTTTGGCCGGAGTGCCGGTCGGGGTTATCAGGCCGTTGAAAAACGCGATCTGAGTCGTTGGGCTTCATCCTTCGTCATTACCGCGTACCGGATGTACGCCTCAATCCTCAGGATTCGCCCGCCTTGCATCGCATCGTTTTTGACCGGCCTGCCCGTAATACTGTTTATCAAGGGGCTGTTACGGGTCATTTTTTCCTTTTCCAATGGGTGGCGATGAGCAGGATGTCCTGAATGTTGATTCTTCCGTCCTGATTCAAGTCCGCCACGGGATTGTATTCGGGGTCTCCCGGGACCGTGTTCCAAGAAGCCGCCACGATCATGACGTCCAGGATATCCACCACGCCGTCGCCGTTCAAATCATAGGGAACGGTGGGAAGGGTCGGCGACTCCGGTTCCGGCTGGGGCTCGGGTTCGTTTTCCACCATGAAGGAGGGCCCCTCAGCGGGTTCACTCCATCCGGCATCGTTTCCGGCCCAGACCCGCCAATAGCAGACCACTCCCCGGGGAATACCCGTCACTTCCACGGTCAGCACATTACCCAGATCCTCGAAGTAGACCACTCGACCCGCGGGGTCCCAGTCCGGGCTTGTATTTACTTCCAAGCGATACTTCGTGGCTCGTTCCGATGCGTCCCATGCCAGCAGGGCCAGGGGATCCGGAAGGACTTGGGGGCTCATGGAAGACGCCTGCAGTCGCATCGTTTCCTCTCCCGCGCCGGAACCGTCGGTCCAGGGGGATGCTCCCACCTTTTTCCATGCGTTGGAAGCGGTATTCAGGGATGAGGCTGCCTCGGAGACCTTCGAACCTACGTGCTTGTCCAGGGAAACACGGGCATGTTGGATCACGGTGTATCGGCCCAACTGAGTGACGGGATCGTCCCAGTACATCCAGGCGTATCCGCCTTCGCCCCATTCTCCGCCCCAGCTGTTCTGCACGATCCAGGTGCGGGTGGCGTCGTCCCATCCGATAATGCGAACTACGTGCTCCCCGAGGTAGCCCATGCCCAGAGATTCATAAATGCCGCCCTGATAGAACAGAAAATCCTCGAACACGCGCATGGTGGTGATCACGGGTCCTTGCCTTACCGCCTGTTTGATGGCTTCCACATCCACCCAGTCCAACGTGACCCATTCCCAGCCCGTCAGACCCGCGGACAGTGACAGCCCGGAACCCTCCACAGATATTCCGTTGTCCACCATATAATCGAGGACGGAAACCAGGGAACCGGGAGCATAGGGCGGCGCCGGGAGTGATTCGTGGGAAAGCGGCAGCCACGCCTGGGGATCGCTCTGTGCAATCCGGATCAGGTCTTCCAGATTGTTGGCCGCACTCAGGGCATGGCTCACGGGATCTCCCATTTGATCGTCCGGAGGACCGATCCAACAGGTCCCTTTCACGTGTCGCCAGTCGAAGCTTTCCGGGAGGATCGAGGCGCCGGCGGCCCCCCACAGCGGAGCCGCCCCGTGTTCTTTCTTGGAAATCGGATTCAGCCCGGCGTACCCCCGGCGTTCTTGGGAGGAAAGCAGCCCGAGCAGGGTATCGCCGGCAACCCATTTGAACCCCTGCTCTTCCACGGCTTTTTGAACGGTGTACAGATCCACGGCGGCGTTTGCGGGAAACGCCAGAGCCGTTGCCACGAGAAAGACGACGGCTGCGATGCGCATTCGCATTTTAGAGAAAGTATAATCGGCCATGATGTTCGCCCCTTGATGGTTTGGTTGATTGCACTGGGGTATATGCAACCGGCAAGCCAGTGGGCGGGCGATGGTACATGGCCGGATAACCTATGGATATTAGGTAATATTTGTCTGGGGAGATTGTTACTGACCTCCCCGTTTGGTTACATAAGCCGCAAGTGGGTTACAAGTGTGTACTTGAAGTGGAAGGAAGCGGATTCCTCCGTACAGGGTATCCGGGTTCGGCCGTGTACTCGTCCGGAGTGGACGCGGATGGGAGATCCCCGGATCGCCGACCAATCTTGGGAAAACCCGGTGCAGGGAAGGCGTTCCCAGAAGAAGAGCGTACGGAAGCGGGGGTGTCGCGAGGTGTCGCGAACGCGCTCGGCAACGACACGCGGAGGGAAGCACGCTTTCAATTCCAAACGGCGGGCGGCGGGAGACGCGGAAAGCGGCGGTTTGCTATCATCCGGACTCGGAGAAGAAGTCAAAGAGCCAATGGCATTCTTTGGGGGATAGGTTGAACGTTTGACCCGCTTGTTCGATGAGAGTCACCAAGTAAGGGCGGGGGCGCTCCTCCCGTTTCTCTGAAATCCACCGGACCGCTTTCCGGATGGATTCCCCTTCGGGCATGGGAAATGTCATGGATGGGCCCTCCAGGAGCCGATTACTTCCGACAACCTCGTTGAAATAGAGCGTTGCCCGCGTCCGGAAATTCTCTCCCGGTCAATCCCTCGCAGTTATAGGGAGGGGGGAAGGAAAGTCCGGGTCGGAAATCGCATCGTCGACCCCCAGGCATTCGAGACCCAGATCCGCTGCGTCCCGGAGATCTTCGGCGGGTGAGCGCCCTTGGGTGGTCAAGTAATTGCCGATCATGGAGCCGGTGCATCCCGCCGTGAACATCAAGGGTTGAAGGCCTCTCAACGCCGCCTCGCGGCCTCCGCAGGTCCGGATCTCGGTTCGCGGCATGAGAAGACGGAACACGGCGATGGTTTGAAGGACTTCCAGGGGCTTCATGGCGGGCGTTCGTTCCAGGGGGGTCCCCGGAATCGGATTTAGGATGTTGATGGGCACGGACTCCACGTCTTCCCTAAGTAAGGTGTACGCCAGTTCCAGACGGTGTTCCCTGCGCTCCCCCATACCCAGGATACCGCCGCTGCATACTTCCAGTCCTTCCGCACGGCACAGGCGAAGAATTTCCAGGCGTTCGTCGTAGTGATGCGTGGTGCAGATTTGTCCGAAGTGACTCCGAGCCGTCTCCAGATTATGGTGGTACCTGGACACGCCGGCCTGTTTCAAGGCGCGTATTTGGCCGGTATCCAGGAGACCCAGGGATGCGCAACATAAGAGCCCCGCATCGTCCCGAATGGCTTGAACGGCTTCCAGAATGACGTCGAATTCCCGGCCCCGCAAGATCCCCTTGCCGCTGGTGACGATGCTGAACCGGCGAGCCCCCTGTTCCCGCGCCTTCTGAGCCGCACTCACCATGGCTTCCACGGACATCAAAGGATACGTGGGGGCCTGGGTCCGGTGATGGGAGGACTGGGCGCAAAAAGCGCAGTTCTCCGAACACTTTCCGGACTTGGCGTTGACGATGGCGCAAAACTCGACTCGGTTTCCGAAAGCGGCCTTCCTCACGCGATTGGCGCAGGAGAGCAGGAAGAGTATCTCTTCGGGGCGATCCAGGTCCAGGAGCCTTTCGGCGTCTGTTTCGGCGAGCGGGGTTCCGGAAAGAATGGTTTCGGTTATGGTTTGAATGGTTCGATACGAATCCGTCAAGACCGTCTCCTGTAGTAGGGTCATCAGGAAGGGGCTCTTCCCGGCGTGCGCCGACATCATCCTCTCTCTGCGGCGCATCATGAGAGAAACGGCCGTGGAACGATCCGCCTTCCGGGAGAAACCGGTGGGAAACCCGACCCGATAGCTCCAGAACGGAACGTACCCGAATCGGGGGCGGCTTTCAAGCGGTAATCCATGATACGCCGGAACCGAGGCCGATGAAAGCCCGGACACGGGCTTTGCCTTTTTTTACGCGAAGCATGCGGTCATCGTGTGGATTATCGTTCAAGAACCGGCGGCCTTGTGCCGATCTAGTCGAAAGACGTGCAACAGGGATGCCGGCGAACCTTAGAGGTTCGCCGTAAGGCCCCACGGGGAGGGAGATATGGTTTCAGGCATGCATGCGGCGGTTTCGGCCCTTTCGGCATTGGGCTCACAGGCGGCGGTTACCGCCCACAATGTGGCCAACCTCCTCACCGAAGGATTCAAGAAATCCCGTGTGGAATTCCAGGAAATCCGCAGCGGAGGGGTTCAGGCCAAGGTCCGCGCTTCCCAAAGCACCGCGCTCCCGGATGCGTCGCCCCTCTCGGGAATGGACACCGCGTCCCTGGGGGTGGATCCGGCGGAAGAACTGCTTCGTATGACGCTGACCCGGCGGGCCTACGCCGCCAATGTGCAGGTCTTGAGAGCCGCCGATGACCACTGGGAATCCCTTCTGAACATCCGAGTGTAACCTTCCCATCGCCGCCTTTCGAACCGATCCCTTCCGAACCGGTCGCGGAAACCGCCGTCCGCGGAACACTACCGATGCGTTCGCTTTCAGGGGTTCCATCCCGGCCGTTGCCGCCCTTCCGGCCCAAAAGATCCTGTGCATCGACCTGGAAAACAGAGGGGGGAAGGTCAACAGCCCGTCAGGCCGTGATATTCACGTAGGCGTGCCTGAGTGGAGCCGGCGCGGGGGCTTCGGCGTATGCGGAGAGGTTTCCCGCGGACACGGAGGCGTTCCGAAGGGCGTCGCGATCGAATCCTTCCAGCGACATCCGGCTTTCCAACAGAACTCCGGGGTGGGGGGCGGAGTTCAAGGGATTGCGGGCTTCGGTAGAAGCTCCGATTCGGGACTCGATGGCCTCTATCCGGGAAACGAGGCCGTGAAGCTTTGTATAGAGATGTTCGATGCACGCGAGCCAGGTTTGAAGCGAAAAGGCCTCGGAGGAAAGAGGGGGAGCGTTCCCGGAAATCCCTGGGAGTGGAACTTCCGTGGAAGAAGCGGGCGGCGCCGGAGCGGCGGGTTCCCGGAAACTCGGCGCCCCGTGTTCAGGAAGCCGGCCGTTGAGACGCGCCCGCTGAACCTGGAGATTGAACCCGCCCACGCGGATATCCACGGTCAGCTTTTGGGCCGTGAACTCACCGCGGGCGGAATCCGCTTCCGGTTGCCGATCCTGACGCCGGTGGTCGGAGTCCTGCTCCCGATGGTGCCACGGAAAGAAGAGTTTCGAGAGGACGGCTTGGATACCCATGGTTCGTCTCGCCGGAACGACCTGCCGTCTTCCGGTCCCCAGGACTCGGGAGCGTGTCCGGAAACCGGATTCGTCCAGGACGGCGGATCGGAATAAGATGCTGGTGTTTGGATACAATAAAGCGCATATTGACCATACCATGGCCGCAGGCGTAGGAAAAGCTTTTTTGTCGAAAATGGTTCCGTTTTTCGTTCTTTAGGACGAGTCGGCGGGACAGGGTCGCTTGTGGAAGAGGAGGGGATGGCCCGGGCCGCGGAAGACGAGCGCCTTCCGCGTGCAAGGAGGAATAGGGATTCCAAGACGGAAATGGCGGAAAACCATTTGACAGATGTCCCATGGGATGGTAGATAAACTTTTCCACTGGGGCTGTAGCTCAGCTGGGAGAGCGCATGAATGGCATTCATGAGGTCGTGGGTTCGATCCCCATCAGCTCCACCATTTTGAAGATGACAACCCGTCCAATAACCGCGCTCGGTTTTGGGGCGGGTTTTATTTTTCCGGTCTCTTTTTGGACGTAGGCCGCCTTCCGGGGGCGACTGGTTTCACCACGTTCACTGCCGTTTCGGGAAGTCCGTCATACCCCGCTTCTCTTTCGCCTCAAGGTTCTCCGCATTCTTACCCCCATTCTCCGAAACGATTTTGAATCTGCCGGAACTCCCTTGACGTTCGAGTTGCACGCCGCATAGCAGATGTTATACTGTCGAATAGTTTTGAATGGCGCTCATGCGCCCCCGGCGTTTTCCGGCGCCCAAGGGCTCAGGAGACGGAACGACCTTTGGAGGTTGAACGATGAATAGACGGCGCGCACTTGAACTGCTGAGCCGCAGCAGGCCGGAGCTGCGCCCCTGCATCGAACAGGAGCAGGTCAATGTCTGATCGGGAAGTAAACGCCTCACGCGAAGACGCGAAGGCGCGAAGAGATATTGAGAACGTGGCCGCCATTGTGGTGAATGAGGCGCTGCAACTGCATCGGGACCTGGGGCCGGGGCTGCTGGAATCGGTTTATGAGGCGGTGTTGGCCAGGATGCTCGAACACAAAGGCTTGTTGGTCGAGAGGCAAAAACCGGTTCCCATCCGTTACCAGGGTGTCGAAGTCGACGAGGGTTTTCGGCTGGATTTGCTGGTTGACGGCCGATTGATCGTCGAGCTGAAGTCCGTTGAAAATCTGCACCCGGTTCATCCGAAACAACTCCTGACCTATCTGCGCCTGATGAACCTGTCTCTCGGGCTGCTCATCAATTTCGGCGCATCACTTCTGAAGGACGGCCTCCGGCGTGTGGTCGACAAACATACCAACTTCGAGTCTTCGCGCCTTCGCGTGCATCAACAAGGACTTTCAACATGAAACCCGGCAGCGTCAAGATTATCGACCGCGTCTCCGCCGTCGAGGCGATCAAGCGGCTGGACGAGGAAGACCTGCTCTTTCTCAACCGCCTGATCGTCGAGCGGCTCAAGCTCATTTCCCAGGCCCGCGCCACCACGCTGATGACCAGCTTCACCCGGGGCGACCGGGTCGGCTTCCAAGCCCCGGACGGCCGCATGCTGGAAGGCGTGGTGCTGCGCCTCAACAAGAAGACCGTCAGCATTGCCGCCGACGACGGCCACCAGTGGAATGTTGCGCCCGGTTTGCTGCGACTGGTTCAATCTGTGGGTGATACACAATGTCCATGATCCGCCGACCCGAAAACTTTCCGGAAACGATCAAGGAAGTCCGGCGGCAGCTGGCCCTCTCCCAGGAGGAACTGGCCCATGCCCTCGGGGTGAGTTTTGCGACGGTCAACCGCTGGGAAAACGGCAAAACGGCGCCGTCCAAGCTGGCGCAACGGCAGTTTGCGCAGTTCTGTAAGAGACGAAAGATTGAGCCCTTTAATGCCGGCGGGGCTGCTGAAGACAACAAAAGGGACTCCGGCCGATGAAAATCATCGACAATATCAACTCTTTGCTTGGCGATGATCTGTTAAGGATCCGGATCTGTTCGACAAAGCGTTCGGACATATCCGGCAGTACTACTGAGAAGGGAAGGTGCAGTGCTGCGAATTCGAGTCACAAGCGGCCGCAGAAAGTGGAGAACTGCTAATGAAGTAGGTGAGAAAAGCATTCAGCTGATTCTCCGCGGCATGTTGAAGAGCTGGCGCGCGTCGTCCAGACGCTATGGCACGTTCGGCGTGTGTGTCCAATTTGAATGCTCAGGGGGAGGTAAGATACAAGATGATCAAGGTCGGAGAAAAACTGCGACACCCCAAGAGGCCCGACTGGGGGTTAGGCAAGGTAATGGAGGTCACTTCTGATGGAAAGGCCAGGATATTTTTCATCCATGCCGGGGAAAAGACCATCGTTTTGAGCCATGTCGATTTTGAAAAGATCGAAGGCGAAGAAGCTGCACACCCAATACTCGACAATCCATCTTTTTTCGAACGCGCCACGGTCAAAGGGCACAGAAGTCTGCCCGACGCCCGGTTGGATTTTCTGAAGCTTTTCCCTGATGGGTTTGAGGA
>Ga0068714_10001684_pt1 | contig 31093 bp, 25 predicted proteins | sample MTBNYHSulfiMetaG_FD_62988 | JGI IMG/M metagenome (GOLD analysis project Ga0068714, IMG submission 62988) | Enrichment culture microbial communities from rom New York Harbor, USA that are MTBE-degrading - MTBE-NYH (New York Harbor Sulfidogenic)... | ecosystem: Environmental > Aquatic > Marine >...
CCCTGCTACGAGCAGCAATGTCCGAAGTGTGGGACACCCATGACTCGCGGTTGACAATACGTCCGAAAGTCAGCACCATTATCCGCCGCTTACATCAACGCGGCATGGCCGGGAGAAGCGCGATAGGAAGAAAACCATGGTCTGGACATATCGAGCCCGCGGAAATGCGTTCGCTCGATGAATAGTATAGGAGGATGAAAATACGATGCAATGCGAGAGGTGCAAAGCAGTCGTCGTTCAAGGAGAAGAAAGCATTTTGCATGGTAGGGTGTTGTGCGAGGACTGTTATTGAAAATTCGCGGAGGCAGCGCATGGATCGAATCGACGCGATTCTGGAAAACTATGAAAGAGACCTTAACAAGGCCGCTCAAGGACAGTGTAAAAAAATCAGCCGTTGCGTTGAATTCAGAAACAGCTTCAAGAAGGAATACCGTGAAACTTACGCCCCCAAGTTAAAGGAATTGGCCAAGAAGCTTGCAGCAAAGGGCCACCAGGCGGAGATTAAAGAAAAATCCACAGAGGAAATGCATTACGGCTTTTCCCTCTGCTTCATCCCCAGACACCTCCTGAGCCCCCCTATTGACAGATTTCACCCTCTTCACCTCCGCTCTTGCATCTCCTTTGTTGCAAACGAAAACGCCCTTTCTGTCGATGTTGTGACTGACATCAACCCCAGCGTCGAAGAAGCGGATAGGCTTTCGATCGAAAAAATTCCCAGGCACCATTTCAACGAAGAAATCATGATCCGTGAAGTCGGCGGGTTCCTTCAGAAAGTATTCAGCCAAACGATCCTGTTGGATTTTCGGGGAATGTGATGACGGAAACCTTTTCCACTCAAAAAAGCCTGGCCTTTTACAAGTTCGTTCTCGACAGCGTGCCCTCCGGTGTAATCACTGTAGACCGGGACCTCAGAATCACGGGCTTTAATCCCTGGGCGGAGCAGATTACGGGGTACAGCGCAGAGGAAGCAATGGGGAGTTTCTGCGGGGAGATACTTCGGGGAGGCATGTGTGACACACACTGCCCTCTGAGAACTGCCCTGCACAGTAAGTCACCTATGTCTTTGGTGGAATCTACGGTCCGGACAAAGAGCGGGGAAACCATTCCGGTCAGGATGAACGTCGCCGCATTGTTTGATGAAAAGGGAACTCTAATCGGAGCCGTAGAATCGTTCCAGGACATTTCAGCCTTGAAGACCCTGGAACGGGAGAGACACAATCTGATCTCAACTTTTGCTCACGATATGAAGTCCTCTCTCACAATTATAGGCGGATTCGTGCTCCGCCTGTTGCATAAGGCTGACAAGGTGGATCGCCAGAAAGAGCGAAGGTACCTGGAGATCATCAGAGATGAGGCAGGGAAACTTGAAATGCTCATCTCCGATTTTCTCGAGTTCGCCCGCCTTCAGACAGGGAAGTTGAAACTCAACCTCAGTGCCATCAGCCTGGACAAGGAACTGATGGAACTGTGCGAGGCTTACCAGCCCAGAATTTCAAGCACCGGGCTTAACCTCAAGCTTGAGAATGAAAATGCCCTGCCCCTTATCAACGGAGACCCGAGGCAGTTGAGAAGAGTTTTTACCAATCTCATCGATAATGCCATTAAATTCTCCAAGAGAGGCGGCACCATAGTTCTTTCAACCATGAGTGATGAAAAGGAGATTCGCATATCGGTGAAGGACCAGGGCGCAGGTATTCCCCTCGGCGAACTTCCTCGCATTTTTGACGCCTTCCACCGCGGCAAAATCGGTGCAAAGGTGGAAGGATTCGGACTGGGTTTGGCTGCCGTGAAGGCGATCGTGGAGGCCCATGGCGGCAGGGTGATGGTGGAAAGCGAAATGGGGAAAGGCGCGACGTTCACTGTGATCCTGCCACGCTCATCTCCTCAGGATTCAGAGATTTCGTGAATCATTGACCGCCCGCAACACAGCCCGAAGCCCAAATCCCTAATAGAGTGGTTCTATGATGAAGGGACTGAAACGTCATTGCGAGCCCGCCGGCCGTAGCAATTTTTTTGGTAGAGATGGATGCTTCGCCCCGGTTCTCGCAATGACAGGGTTCACCACGCCGCCGCTCTTTCAGGGCTTCTGCGACCTAGCTTCCAGCTCCTCAAGCCGCTTCTGGACTGCATCCAGTTCCTGCTTGATGTATTCGGCTTCGTCCCTCAGCATGCCGGCCTCTTCCTGGGGGTTCATCGTATAAGGCCCATACGCCGGGGCGTATCCCGGTCCCCATGCCGGATAAAAGGCCCTTCCGCCAAAACCGCGATCGTATCCGCGGCCCCAGCCTCTACCGAACCCTCGCCGAAAACCGCGTCCGCGGCCGTATCCGCCGCCATAGCCGAAGCCCCTGCCATACCAGGGGCCCGCGCCCGAATAGGCGGGGTTGCAGTATCCACGTCCTCCACCGGTCATCGGCCCGGCGCCCGTCGGTCCTGTTCCGTCAAATCCTGGCATAAAACCACCTCCTTCTCTCATTATAGTCCACGGCGCCAACCGCGGCCATGTCTTCCTCTTCCTCGAGGAGGCATCTCAAAGTGGCCACCCTCGATTCGGAGGATCTTGCCCATAACCAGAGCATCCGCCACCACGGTCCTCGCATCGGCGAGAATCCTTCCGAAAGTCTGGCGGGACACGTTCATCAGTCCGGCTGCCCTTTCCTGATCCAAGCCCTGGTAATCCACAAGTCGGATCGCCTCCAGCCCCTCCACTGGAAGAAACACTTCTTCTCTTCCCCATGGCGGCACCTGGTTTGGAACAAAAGCGGCTACCACCGGACGTCCTTGTACCCACCTCGTCTTTCTCGGCCTGGGCATGGTCACTCCTCAGTTATGAGCATACGCTCATAATATATGTCAATAAAACAACCTGTCAAGAGGGTTTTTGAGCACTTGATCATAATAATCGGAGAGTACAAGGGGTGCAGGTTCGTTGCTCTCGGAATTGAGGTTTTTGCACGACCGCCCGGATTGGGGTATAATGGCGTGAAAACAGGAGGAGAAAATCATCCGAGAAATCGATCCCATTTCCAGACGGCTGAGAGAAGCCGAACAAAAGATCACGATTCTCTATGAAATCACGAGAGTTGTGTCGTCTCTTCTCGACCTGCAGCTTGTCCTGGACGCGATTGTCGATCTTCTTTGGAAAGAATTTAACGTTGATGCCTGCTCCATCCGCTTGATGGATCCTGACGGAAAATTGAGAATAAAGAGCCACAAGGGGCTAAGCAGGGCATTTTTGGAAAAATCGGCAAGGGAACCTACCCTGGACTGCTATTCCGGCGACTGTTTTCTTACCGGCAGAATCGTCATTGTCAACGATGCCGATCTGATCGACAAGCCGATCTCCACTAATCTCATCGTTTGCGAGAATATCAAGTCCTTTGCGGTTACTCCTGTAAAGATCGAAGGCCAAACGATCGGGGTTCTCGTGATGTCCTCCAAGAAAAGAAATTACTTTCATGAGCGCTTCAACGACGTGATCTACGTCATATCCAACCAGATCGGCATTGCCATCAGGATCTCCCAACTCTATGAGGAAGTCCACAATCTAAATCGAAGCCTGGAGCAAAAAGTCAGCGAACGGACTGCGGAGCTGGAGGCAAGGACCAGGCAGTTGGTAGCGGCCGAGAGGCTTGCCGCAGTGGGCGAAATGTCAAAAAGAATCGCCCATGAACTCAGGAATTCCCTCACGGTCGTAGGGGGCCTTGCGCGGAGACTCTACGAGAGATCTGCCGATAACGATCACGCCAGAGAGTACCATAGGATCATTTTCGAAGAAGTAAAAGTGCTGGAAGAAAAGGTGTCAAACCTCATCAGGCTCGGAGCCGACAACAGGCCCTAATACCGCGTCTCAAAAGTTCAGAATTTTTTTATGGCTTCTCTTATTCTCTCCCGGGCATCTTCGGAAAACCAGCATTCAATGAAGACCGTGTGCTTTTCTTCTCCGTGCTGCCGCACCTGAGCTTCGATATTTTCCACCCGGTTCTGTTTGATCATTGCATAGGCCTGCGGCATGGTTCCCAACTCGCCTGCCTTCGCGATCGCCTTGGCTACCACCTCGTTCTGAGGAAGCACTTCATCGACCATTCCCACTTGCAGCAACTTCTCGGAGGGGTAGAACTCCCCCGCATCGATCATGTCCCGGGCAGCCCTCACTCCCACCAATTGCCTCAGGATGCAGTCAGGCAAATAGGGAACCGGGACTCCAAGCTTGATCTCGTTGAGGCCCATCAGCTTCCGTCCCTCGGCAATATAGCGGTAATCGCAGCAAAGCGCCACTATACAACCACCTGCAACAGCATGGCCGCTGATGGCCGCAATGACGGGTTTTGGAAGGGTGTAGAGGTTGAGGCAAGTCTGGTTGAAAAACCTGAAGAAGCGGCTGACCTGTTCCCGGTCGGCTTGATACAGCCATGGAATGTCGAAGCCGAGGGAAAATATCTTGTCGTTGGCGCTGGTCAGGACCATACCGCGAATCTTCGGATCCCGGTTGACCTTATCCAAGCTCTCCGAAAGTTCCGCGATCAGTTCGAAGTTCATCGCATTGGTGGTGTCCCGATCGAGCTTCAACACCGCTACACTTTCATGTTGTTCAAGAGAAATCATGTCCAGCCTCCTCCCGGTTTTGACCATCATATCTGAAATGGAGGTTTCGAGGGAACTTTTTCGATTCGCGAAAGTCGGCTCACTCTAGGGCCGCACACATGGAACAAAAGCGGAGACTCGCTCACCATATTTTTCGAAGCCTGTTAAAGATTGGCGAACCAAGAAGCGGGATTTTTTGGGTTGTCGGATAACCTCCCAAGGAATATATATTGGCGGTGGCGGAGCCTCGGAAGAAAGCACAGGCCGGTTCGAACGAATCATAGGGGGATGGTAACTTCACAGAGATGAGTTTCATAGACGACAAGAAGCGCGTCGCGTGGCTTTCCGTTGCCAGCAACGCGTGTCTCACCGGCGGAAAGCTGATTGCAGGACTGCTGACAGGATCCGTCGGCATTCTGTCCGAAGCAGCCCACTCCGGCATGGATCTTATCGCCGCGGGCATCGCCACCTTCTCGGTTCACGCAGCGGACCGCCCTCCTGACCAGACCCATCCTTACGGCCATGAAAAAATTGAAAATGTCTCCGGCGTAATCGAAGGTCTTCTCATTTTTGCGGCAGGGGCCTGGATCGTTTACGAAGCAACGGACAGACTCGTTCACGGAGTGGAGCTTCAATACCTGGGGCTCGGCAGCGCCGTAATGGCTCTCTCGGCGGCCGTCAATCTCGTCGTTGCGACGCTCCTCAAGCGGTCTGCGATCAGGAACCGCTCAGTGGCCCTGGAAGCCGACGCAGCTCATCTTTACACCGACGTTTACACCTCACTGGGTGTTTTTCTCGCGCTCACGGTCATCGGGATAGGCCGGCGCCTCTTCCACAAAGACCTCGCCTGGCTGGATCCCGTGATTGCCGTCGGGGTGGCTTTGCTCATCCTTTCGACCGCCTACCGGATCACCAGAAAGAGCTTCCTGCCCCTGACGGATTCCTCCGCACCCGAAAGCGATGCAAGTAAGATCAAAACGATTATAGATCAATTCGTTAAAAGAGGGCTCGATATCCACAAATTGCGCACCCGAGGCGCGGGCGGGTCTCTCCATGTTGATCTTCACATGGGTGTAGGACCGGGCGTATCCCTTGAAAAAGGCCATGAGGTCAGTCACGAACTGAAATCGAGGATAGAACAATCCGTCCCGGGAGCCAAGGTGCTGGTTCACCTCGAACCCTCAAGCTCGATAGAGATCCTGGCCGAGTCTGAGGAACAGGTTAAATGCATGCGAGACGAGTTGCTCAAGGACCGTCGTGTCTGCGAAGTGTGCGATCTCAGGGTAATCCGGTATCGCGGCGACCTGAGAATCGAAGCTGCTCTCAGGCTCGATCCAGAGGTGTCGCTCGTCGAAAGCCGCGTCGTCGCCGCCCATCTCAAGTCCAACCTTGAAGCCTGTTTCCCCGAGGTGAAGGAGACCGCCCTCTCATTGCACCCCGGGAAGGGATGGCAAGCGGCTTTTCATGAAGATGACCTGGAACGCATCAGGCACCTGGTGGGCGAGCATGAAGCCCGCTACGCCTCCATACACGGGTTGAAAGTGGCTTCCTCCGGAGCATTTCACCGTGTGAATCTGATTCTTGGCGTTCCACCCGCCCTGCCTGTGTCTGAAGCCCACGCCGTCGGTCGGCACATCCAGGAGGACATACGCAAACTTTTCCCTGAGGGCGCTGAAATCGACCTCCATCTCGAACCCTGCAATAGAGACTGCGAAGCCTGCCGCGCGGTGTGTCCGGATCGTTTTCAGGGCGCTCTGCCGGAAACTGACCTCTGATGCCTGGCGGCGCTGATCGAGAAACATCCATTCCGGGATCAGCACTGGGGCGTGTCATAAAAGCGCCATTATTACAATGTCATTTCGAGCGAAGCGAAAAATCTTGGCGCTCGGCACGCTTGGAATATCCCTCCCTCCGGTCGAAATGACACCTTATTTGCGAGATGTGACGCTGGTTGCTACGAGAGGACCTTGAGGAAGATGATCTTGTGGTCATCTGGAGAGTAGAAGTGCTCCAGTACTGCCGCCTGTCCGTACCCGCAGCGCATGTAAAATGCATGGGTCGGTATGTACTGCAGCCTTGAAGAGGTTTCTACGTAGACGCGCCTGCCGCTCATCTCCTTGATCCTCTCTTCTGTCCTTCCCAGAAGTTCCCTTCCCAAGCCCAGCCGCCGCAGGGACTCGGAGACGGCGATCCAATAAATGTCGAAACTTTCCTGCGTGCAGGGAACAGGGCCGAAGCAGGTATAGCCGGCCACCTCCTCGCCGATTTCGGCAAACAGGAAGAAGTAGCCGCTCGAAGGGCCCTTGGACTGCCTCTCTTTGACAAGCTCCATGGCCACTTCGACCTCCTGGGCGGAGAAAAAACCAGAGGACCGCACAATGGCACCGACTTTGTCGGAATCAGACGGCACAAGGCAATCCCGGTATCTGACTTGGTGAAGATTTATGGCTTCCAACGTTCTCTCTTTTCTGTTCGCGATTTTTGCCGGTTTTCATCCCGATCGGGTTCGGAAAGCGATGCATGCCTTCCCAAAGGCCGAGGAAAAAATGTCGGGCATTCGTGCCCAATGTGCGTATCCTGTAACCTCCCTCCTGGACCACCAGGGTGGGAAGTCTCAGTGATCCGATCATCCTGCCGTTGATGTTGAAATCCTTCGGGGCAAGACTCCACGTTCCGGTGGGGTCTCCTTTTGCCGTGTCCAGGCCGAGGGTGACGATAAAGACATTTGCTTTATATCGCGCGATGCGTCTCAAGGCCCTGGCAAGGCTCCGCCTGTATTGCTCTCCTGTCAGGTTTTCGGGGAGCGGGTAATTGACATTGAACCCTGCTCCCGCACCCTCGCCTCTCTCATCTTCGAAGCCGCTGAAGTAAGGGTACGCAAAATGAGGGTGGCCGTGGATCGAAAGGGTCAGCACGTCGGAGCGGTGGCGAAAAATGTCGTACGTGCCGTTGCCGTGGTGGTAGTCGATGTCCAGAATCGCCACTTTCCCGTAGGTGCTCATGAATTGGGCGGCTATGGCGGCGGAATTGAAATAGCAAAACCCGCCGAAAGCCCTCCTCTCCGCGTGATGCCCCGGCGGGCGGACAAGCGCATAGGCCAGGCGGTATCCTTCCAGTATCTTTCTGGCCGCTGTCAGGGCGCAGTCCACAGCCCGCTTGGCGGCAAAGTAGGCCTTCTCGTTCAGGGGGGTGAAAGTGTCTATGCAGTAGTAGCCCGCCCGGATGGGGAGCTCCTTAGGGGGCCGCGCCATGTTCCGGATGGGAAAAACGTACGGATACACGGATTCGCCGGGCTCGACGTTCTCGCACACCCTTTTCAGATACTCCACGAATTTGCCGTCATGGACCTCCTTGATGTGTTTTTCTGAAAAATGCTGGATATTCGCTCTCTCGAACAAACCCGTCGATTCTATCTCCTTGAGAATGGCCCCTATCCTAACCGGTGACTCCACGTAGCCGCGTTCGTGAACATGGTGAATGGAGTGCACATCGCTCACCACGAGGGCGATCCGTTTCTCGACGGAAGGGATGGACTTCACCTCGCTCCTTTGCTCTCCCTTCGTGTATCTCTGCTCCCTCAGACGAACGGGCTGATCGGTGAACGAACCTACGACCCTCTCGATATATTCCGGAGTGCAAAGGTTTCCGTAGTGGGTCTCGAGTATGGCCCTTACGATCCTCCTCGCCAGGTCTCTGTCCAGGCTCATGGTCCTGCCCAGGTTGTCGAAGACCAGGTAAGGCGGGCACTCATCGCCCGGCTTCACAGGGGTTTCGTAGGATGTGTTGACGATGGGCCGGGCTCCGAACCTTTCATAAAACCTGAGGCGTTCGGCATTCTGCTTCAGGATCCGCGGGTCCTTGCACAGATTCGAATCGTCTGGGAGGCATTCGAAGAACACTCCCACGGCGTCCAGGGACAGGGCCTCTTCCCGCACCCGCTGGTAGAGGGCTCCGCCGATGCCTCCGCCCGTCCTGTAGCTTGCAGCCGATATGAAGTCCAGGTAGCAGAAGCGCAGGTCCGGCACGTGCTGCAGCAGGGCGAAACCTTTCACCCGGGCCTTGATGCCTTCAGCCACGAAGAGGATGGATCGGAACCGGTACCTGAAGGGATTGCGCAGTTGATCGGGGATATTGCTCACCTTCTCCTTGGGAAGGAGGGGGAACTGCTCCCTCAGTATATCCTGAACCTGGGCGATCGCGTTCCTGTCGATCGGCAGCAAGTCGTCATATATGCGACGAATTCTGAACATGATCCTCACTTGTCACTTCTTTCAAAGCTCGATCCCCGAATCCCGAAGGATTCTATCCACCACCTGACGGTACGTCAACCCTGCCTCCCTGGCTGCGGCCACGAAACCGGCATCCGGAGACAGGCAGGGATTGGCATTGATTTCCAGTATCCACGGCCGGCCTTCTTCATCCACCCTGAAGTCCACCCTTGCGTATCCCCTGAGATCGAATAGATGCCAACACTTCTTCGCCAGGTCCGTGAGCAGCTTCAGCAACGGCTCTTCGGAGTCGGAAAACCGGAAGCTCCTCTCGGTATGCCGGCCCTCGAAACTATCTTCGTCCCATTTGGCACGGTAGCCCACCATTCTCAATTTTCCCGCCGGGTAATTTTCAAACCGCATCTCCGCCGGAGGAAGCACATCCGGACCTTCCGCCGATGCGAGCAGTGAAAGATTGAACTCTCTCCCCTCGATGTACGCTTCCGCAAAGCCTTCGCCGCCGAGACCTTCCAGTCGCCGCTCCAGCTCCGCGAGCAGAATGCGGGAGTCTCCAGGGGCGACCACGGAATCTTCCCCGAGTCCTATGGAGGCGTGCTCCCATACAGACTTCATTATATAGCGGCCGTCAAGCGGGAACTGAGACTTTCTGAGATCCGCTTCGCTGAAACTCGCGGGAGTGGGAATGCCCTCCCGTTCCAAATATTTTTTGGCCATTCTCTTATTGGACGTCACATAGAGGGAATCGGTCTTTGAGCCGGTGTAAGCGATCCCCAGCACGTCCAAAAGGGACGGGGCAAAGTGGATCAGTCTTCCCCGGCCCTCGACGGATTCAACGAGATTGAAAACGAACTCAGGAGCTTCTCTCCGAACGCTCTTCATGAAAGAGGCCGCATCCAGGGAAAAGGGAAGCTGCCCGGCGACCCAACCCGCTTCTCGGAGTTCCCGGGCCACGGCACCGGCCTGTACCATGGCATCCCTCTGGTCCGGAGCGCCTCCTTCCTGCGCCAGCCTGTCATATATAATCAACGCCTTTTTCATCGTTTCCATATCCACGACGATAAAGTGGAAAGCCCAGGTTCCCGGACTCTTGAAACCCGAGCAAGTCGGTGTCATGTACGGGATTCTGTGTTTGTGGCTAAACCGCTAGGTTCTAATTCTCTTCAGGGCGGAATCCATGATCCGGGAAATCAGCTCGCGGTACGAAATCCCGTTGAGCCTGCAGAGGATGGGCAGATCTGATATATCGGGATTGAGGCCCGCAAGAGGGTTGACTTCTAGAAAGCTGGGTACGCCTCGATTGTCGGCCCTCAGATCTATGCGGCCTCCGTCCCGGCACCCGAGCCCTCGCCAGGCGGCCAGAGCGACCTCAACCGCCTTTTCCGCTACGTCGTCTTTCGCCGGCTTGTATTCCACGAACTCTTCGAACTGCTTTTTATTGTGATAGGAGTAAGCAGCCTCCTCGGCGCCCTTCTTAAGGACCACTTCGATCGCCCCAATAGCCTCCGACGCTTCGCCCGTGCCCGTGATCCCGACGGTGAACTCCCTTCCCGGCATGAAAAGCTCCAGGAGCACGGGCTGCTTAAAACGCTCCAGGAGGCTCCGGCAGACAGGCCACAGTTCTCTTCTGCTCTCGATCCTGGATGAAGCGTCGACTCCCTTCCCCGTGCCTTCCGCCACCGGTTTTGCAAAAAGCGGAAAGGGAATATCCACCGATCGGGCATCCTCCTCGGTTTCGACGATCCGGAAATCAGGCGTCGGGATGCCCATATCCCGGATTATCCTCTTGGTCATGCCTTTGTGCAGGGTGAGGGAAAGAACCAGGACATCTGAAAAGGTGTAGGGAATCCCGTAAGCGTCAAGCAGTGCCGGGACCTGGGCCTCGCGGCCGAAACCCCTTACCCCTTCAGCGATGTTGAAGACGAGGTCCCATCGGTCGCCGGCGACCAGACGATTTGCAAGGGCCTTGACATGGCCTATGCGGTCGGTCTTGAATCCGAGCACGCGGAGGGTGCCTTCGATCGCCTCGATTGTGTCGAGGCGATCGAACTCCGCAGCTTCCTCCTCGCTCATTCCCTGAGCCAGATAATCCATCTGGAGATCATAGGTGATGCCGACCTCCATCACACAGCCTCATGCCGAACCGACCCGCAGGCCGACCTTTCCGCTCCAGCCTTTCCACCATGGTCTGGATAAAGATACGTCAGTCCCTCGTAGTTCTTCAGCACCAGGTTTTCGCCGTCCCGGCCCTGGAGGTAATCGGGAAGCAGGGGGATTTTTCCTCCCCCCCCGGGAGCGTCGATCACGTAGTTGGGAACGGCGTAACCCGTTGTGTACCCCCGCAGGCCCCGGATAATCTCAAGCCCCTTCTCCACCGGTGTCCTAAAGTGGGCGGAGCCCAGAATGGGATCGCACTGGTAGAGATAATAAGGTTTAACTCTTATCTTGAGAAGGCCGTGCACCAGAGCTTTCATCGTCTCCACCCGATCATTGACTCCGGCGAGAAGCACCGTCTGGCTGCCCAGAGGAATCCCCGCATCGGCGAGCCTCTCGCAAGCCTGGCTCGTCTCCGGTGTGAGCTCATCCGGATGAGTGAAGTGGATGCTCATCCACAGGGGGTGGTACTTTTTCAGCATCCGGGTCAGGGATGGCGTCACGCGCTGGGGCAGCACCACCGGTACTTTGGTGCCGATCCTCAGGAACTCCACGTGCCTGATCTGGCGGAGCCGGGCGAGCAACCACTGGAGAGACTCCTCGGGAAGGGTCAAGGGGTCCCCTCCGGAAAGAAGAACGTCCCGGACTGCAGGTGTTGCCGCAATATAGGCGAGGGCCTGCTCCCACCGCGCCCTGTTGGCAGAAAAACCGTTTCCGTGCCCGACCATGCGCGAACGCGTGCAGTACCTGCAGTAGGTTGAACAGAAATCCGTGACCAGGAAAAGAACCCGGTCAGGATATCGATGAACAAGCCCGGGAACCGGGCTGTCATGGTCTTCCCCGAGAGGATCCGTCGATTCGCCGGGCGAATGAAGATATTCGCCGCTCACAGGAACGACGCACCTTCGCAGGGGCTGAAGAAAATTTTCCCGGTCCAGGAGACCGGCATAGTAAGGGGTGATCGCCACAGGAAGCTGCCCCGCCAAAGACGTCATAGCCCTTCTCTCGTCATCGGAGAGATTAATGATCGCGGAAAGGGCGTTCACGTCCCTGATGCGATGGCGCAGTTGCCAGTGCCAGTCGTTCCACTCGGATGGAGTTGCGTTGGGGAAAAAGCGTTTCCGGAAGGCCGCGGTCCGAGCGCTGTTCCGGAACCTCGGGATATGCGGAACCTTTACGATCGATATGATTTTGGGGTTTTCTCTTTGCGGCGACGAATCGGCGATCGATCCTTCGTCCATAGCTCCGAATCCGTAAGCCGGACTCGGAGGTTCAAAATCCTCCGTGCTCACCATATCTTTTTTCATTTTCACCCCCGGTGGTGTGAAATCAAACAGAGGAATCCGCTCCCCTGCCAAACAAAATCTTCACCATTATACACAGCATCATTCATGCCAAATGTGGAAAGCCTTGATAAACGTAATTCTTTATATTTGACTGCAAATTATAGTGAACAAAGGGTTCCGATGCAAGAATAAAAGAACTCCTTCGCCCGGTTTTCTTCGGCATAAGCCCTCGAAAATAGACGAAAAGGCCGAATGGCGAAATGCGAGTTCCGATATTTCCCGGATCGGAATTCCCTGTTCCTTTTTTCTCGGTCGCCAGCAGTCCTTCATCCCTTTTGCAGGATGTACCGTCCCACCCCGGCAGAGAATCCGTTGGGGCCCGCTTCGCTCACCCCAGCTCAGCCCCTGACACTCTGCGCCTTTGCACCCTGCGTGAAAATCGACGGGATGGAAAAAGTTTTATTTCAGGGCTGCGACTCCAACTCCTGGTCCTGCTTCACGTGGTACTTTTTGACCTTTATGATCTTCCTCTGATCCTCTTCCTTGATCTCACCGCTCACTTCCACTTCTTTTCGTATAAAGGCCAGCAACTCGTTGCCTTTGCCCCTATTGTCTACAAGGTATTCCTTTTCGTCGGTGGAAGATATGGCGATTCGCACCACATTCCCCTGCTCGTCCCAATCCATGGGGATGACCACTCCCCTTATCGTGCTCGTCTTGCGTCTGTCCGTCCTCACCCCCGTTCCATGTCGGTACTCCTTTCTCGGGCCTTTCACCCGCTTTATAGTCTCGGTCCATTGTTAAGCATTCGCCGTGCCAGAAAGGGGTACCGACAACAATTCCCATAAAATTCAGGGGCTTCCGGTTTTCCAGGGGAGCGATAGGTGCCGGTGAGACTCGGTGAAGATGAGAACTCGGATGGTATGAGAAAGAAATTTTTCCGTTTAACAAATTGAATTTGCTATTGAAAATCAGAACAGTAAGGCGGGTTCCGATATCCGCCAGATCGGAACTTACGGTTCCGCCTCAGGCGGCGGTCTTGAAATCCTCTTTCCTGATGTCGTGTTTTTTCATGAGCTTGTGAAGCTGTCTGGTAGTGATTCCCGCGCCTTTTGCCGTATCCTTGATCTTTCCCTTGTTCCTGAAGAGCTGTTCCCTGATGTAATTCCTTTCGATGACTTCCAAACCTTGCCGTCTCGCTTCTGCAAGAGTCATTGAGAAATCCACTGTCACGTCAGGCGCGAAAGCAGTGGTTTCGAATAGTTCACTCGGGAAGCTCTCCGGTCTCAGTACCGGTGTCGTCTCCAGGATGTAGGCCCGCTCTATCAGGTTTTCCAGTTCCCGGATGTTTCCGGGCCAGGAATATTGTCGGAAGGCATCCATGACAGCGGGATGGACGTGGTGGATCTCCTTTGAGTTGAATTTGTTCATCCTCTTTAAGAAGACCTCGACGAAGTGGGGGATGTCTTCCTCCCGCTCTCGCAGGGGAGAAATTTCTATTGGAAACACGTTCAAGCGGTAATAGAGGTCTTTCCGGAACAGCCCTTGATCGCACATCTTCTTTAGATCGGTGTTCGTTGCCGCTATCACCCTCACGTTCGCCTCGATGGTCTCTTCTCCGCCCACTCTCTGAAAGGTCCCGTCCTGGAGAATCTGTAGAAGTTTGATTTGCGCAGAAGGAGTTATGGTCCCGATTTCGTCGAGAAAGATGGTACCTCCCCTGGCTATCTCAAATTTGCCGAGTTTTCTTCGCACGGCTCCCGTGAAAGCACCCTTTTCATGGCCGAAGAGTTCGCTTTCCAGGAGAGTGTCGGGAATTGCACCGCAGTGGACGCTGATGAACTGTGCTTCCCTGCGATTGCTGTGCTTGTGGATAAGGTTGGCTAGGACACCCTTTCCCGTCCCCGTTTCCCCGGCGAGCAGAACGGTGCTCTTCGTAGGCGCCACAGAGCGAATCTTCTCGAAAACGGCTTTCATCGCCTTGCTTTTGGTCTGGACAATCTCCAGTGAGTCGGCCTGCCAGAACTTGTCTCTCAGGTAATTTAGTTCCGACTGGAGGATCATTGACTCATCGATGCTCTCCGTGACATATTTCACCTCATCCGTATTTAGAGGATAGGTCAGATAATTGCTGGCCCCCGCCTTGAGAGCCATTACCGCCTCCCGGATCATCATCTGGGGAGACATGACCACTATCTGAAGAGTCGGAAAGACTTGCCAGAAGACCTGGAGAGCGGTCTTGATCCCGTCGCCCGAGTGTCCCTCCTTGAGGATCTCGATGTCGATGAAAAGATAATCGTACCGCTTTCGGTGAAAGATCTCGATCGCGGAATCTCTCGTGGCCGTCAGGTCAACGCGGTAGGCGGACCGGTGGCAGGTCCGGACGGTCCGGTACACGGCTTGGTCTTTTGACACGACAAGGATGGATCTCATCAACCTCTCCAGCGTACGGAAGGAGGACGGCTCGGGAAGCTGTCTCTCTATGATCGCATAATATCATTCAAGCAGATTTTCAAGCAGATTTTTCTGATGGATTTTGGCAAAGTTCCAATAGATTATGCATGGAGGCTTTGCTATCATAGGTGTCATGTCCAGGACCATTCCGGTGGGAATTATCGATGAGAAAACACTGCCTGCTTTGCCTTCTGACAGTCATGCTCGTGTCAGCCCTTTTTGATCCCGGGCCTCTGCAGGGTCAGATTGAAAAGCCGATCCTTGTCGACGCCGTGCTTTGCGAAGATATGAGAGACGGAGTCCCTCTCAACCCTGGGGTAGTGTTCCCGGTGAGTATCGGAAAAGTGGTGTGTTACGCCGCTTTCGACCCGGTGCCACGAAGGGCGGTGATTTATCACAACTGGTATCGCAAAGACGAACTTAACACTAAAATCAGGCTGGTGCTGCAGCCCCCTCGGTGGGCGGCGTACAGCACGATACAACTCCGGGAGGTCGACAAGGGACCGTGGCGTATAGAAATAACTGACGATGAAGGGCAGGTGCTCGATATTCTTCGATTCAGCATCACGGACTGAGGGACGGTGGAAAAAGCTATCCTCTTTTTATCAAGCATCCGCTGGCAGGATGTGCTAGACATCACCCTGAACGGATACATTCTTTTCAGGCTCTATGTCCTTTTCAGGGGGACTAACGCCTTCCGCGTCCTCATGGGAATCGCCCTCCTGTGGTTCCTCCAGCGAATATCCTCCTCTCTTGGACTTGTGGTGACGAGCTGGTTCGTCCAGGGCATCCTCGCCGTCGCCGCGATCATCATTATCGTCGTTTTCCGTAACGAGATCCGTTCCGTTCTTCAAGCCAAAAACCTCCGTTCCATTTTCTGGGGATTTCCGCGACCGAGCGTTCAGACACCGGTGCAGATTGTTGTGGACAGTGTTTTCGAACTGGCCAGGATGCGCACCGGCGCGCTAATCGTGCTCCCGGGAAATGAGGACCTCTCCGAAGCCACTCACAGCGGTATCCGGTGGCGGGGTCTCGTGTCCAAAGAGATGATCTTGAGCATCTTCTGGCCGGATAATCCGGTCCACGACGGAGCGATCGTAATCCAGGGAAATGAAGTCGCCGAAGTCGGGGTCATCCTTCCTTTGTCTCACCGCCAGGACCTTCCTTCCTACTATGGAACCCGCCACAGAGCCGCCGCGGGGCTCGCGGAAACCACAGACGCTCTCGCCCTCGTCGTCTCGGAGGAAAGAGGAAATATCACTGTGGCCAAGGGATCGGAAATCCGCACCGTAAGGGAGGAGGGCGATCTCTCGAAAATCCTGGAAGAACACATCGGGATATCCACTGTCCAGCAAAAGGGCATGAAAAAGGAAAAGCTGGAGCTCGCCGCCGCGGCCTTGATCTCCTTTCTTTTCATCACCGGTGTCTGGTTGAGTTTCACGAGAGGTTTGGACACGCTGATCACCCTGGATATCCCGGTGGAGTACATGAAGCGAGACCCGGGTTTGGAAATCATAGACGCCTCGGTCAATACGGTTCGCCTGGAGCTGAGCGGTTCCGGTGCTCTCCTCAAGACCATCAAGCCCGACCAGGTAAAGGTGCAGGTGGACCTCGGCAAAGTCACTGCAGGCACGAGCTCCTTTACCATCACCTCCAGAGACGTGTCTCTCCCCCCGGGAGTGACTCTTAGAAGTGTCAGGCCGCCCGTGATCGACGTCACCCTCGACGTCCTGACCAGGAAAGAGCTGCCAGTTCAGGTGGACTGGGCGGGCAAGATGCCGCCGGGACTTATCCTGACCGAGGCGAAAACCACGCCGGAGCGAATGCAGGTGACAGGGCCGAAAAGAATTCTGGACAGGGTTTCGACCCTTTACACTGAAAAAGTGTATGTGGATAATATGGAAAAGTCAGGCGCACTCACGTCCCAGATCGTCCTCAATCCCGCGTCACTGAAGCTGGCACCCGGGGGCCGTGAGAGAGTCATCATCGACTACAAGGTGAAAGAAAAGGGGCCGTAAATGGATAATACCGGAGACGTGCGTCGAAAGGCCGGGGCGTTCAGGAACCCCAAGCTCATTTCTGTCATGGTTCTGATCGCCCTTGTTGTTATCCTCATCTTGCAGAACAGGCAGGTTGTGGCATTGAAGATTTATTTCTGGGAAATCGCCATGTCCCAGATCATTCTCATACCCCTCGTCCTGCTCGTAGGATTCCTCGCCGGATACCTGGTTGCCAGGTTCACCGGGAAACAGAGGAGAAAAGAGAAAACGAAACCGGCTGCGTGACTAACTCGGAATTCCAAGGAGGCAAGAGATGGGGACTTATGTGAAGTGGATCATAATCATTATCATTCTGCTTTTCTTCATCACCTTCGGAGTTAAAAACAGTCAGACGGTGTATCTCAACTATTACTTCGACATCGAGGCCGTCGAGCTGCCCCTCTACGGTCTTGTCTTCATTTCCATACTTCTTGGAATAGCGGCGGGCATGCTCATCGGACTAATGGATCGTCTCATGCTGAAAAGGAAGGTCAGGAGCCTGGCCGCGGAGGTTCGGAAGCTCCAGGAGCGGAGCGCCGGGCAGGAAGAAGCCGGGTCTTACTCTCGAAGCAGCATCGGCGAAGAAGATGCTTCACCGGACAGACGCCCGACCGCGGCCCAAGGATGAGACAATTCCTCGATACAGGTCGAGATACCTTTGGGCCGACCGGTCCCACGAAAAATCCTGCCTCATGCCGTTCCTCATGAGAGTCCGCCATGAGGCTGAGTCCTGGTATATCCGGACCGCATCTCTCACGGCCCTCATCATCGCGTCCGCTCTGTACGGACCGAACTTGAACCCGTTCCCCTGTCCGGTCTCGGGGTCGAAAGCCGCGATTGTGTCGTTCAGACCTCCGGTCGCCCTCACCAGCGGGACGGTGCCGTACTTCAGTGCGTACATCTGAGTCAGGCCGCAGGGTTCATAGAGGGAAGGCATGAGGAGTATGTCCGCACCGGCCATAATGCGGTGGGCCAGGGACTCGTCAAACCCTATGCGGAGCGACACAGCACCCGGGTTCCGGCGACTCGCCTCTTGCAGGAGGGTTTGATACTTTTCTTCTCCCGAGCCCAGAATCACCACACCCGCACCAAGGTCTACGATGTCCTGCATGACCTGAATCAGCAGGTCACAACCCTTCTGAGAAGAAAGTCTGGAGATCATGCCTAAAACAGGACGATTTCTGAGACCGTCCTTCAAGCCCGTCTCAGCGAGGAGCGCTTCTTTGTTCTTCGCCTTGTCACCGACCCGATCCATGTTGTAGGGATAGGGAATTTCGGGATCCTCGTCAGGACTCCACACAGTGTAGTCCGCACCGTTGAGTATGCCGTACAGATCCTTCGACCTCTTCCTCAAGACGCCCTCCATACCCAGGCCGAATTCAGGTTCCTGGATTTCCCGCGCATAAGAAGGGCTCACCGTCGTCAGGGCGTCGCCGTAGACGATGCCCGCTTTAAGCAGGCTCATCTGCCCCCAATACTCCAGCCCATCCATCCGAAACATCCCTGCGGGCAGCCCGCACACCGCCAGTTTCTCCCGTGGAAAAAGGCCCTGGTATCCGATGTTGTGAATCGTAAAAATCGTCGATGCTGTGCCGAGGAGGCGGTCGTCTCCATAAACCGTTTTCAGGAAAGCGGGCACCAGCCCCGTCTGCCAGTCGTGGCAGTGTATGACGTCCACGGGAGATCCTGTTTCCTTGAGAAAAAGCAGGACCGCCCGGCTGAAGAAAGCGAACCGCTCCAGGTTGTCGTAGTAATCCCCTTCGGGAGTAGCATAAAGGTTAGGCCGGTCGAACAAGTCCTCCCTTTCGAAAAGATAGACCGGAACGCCTTCTTTTGTCTGCGCCTGAAGAACGCTGCATTTGAAGATGTCGCTCCCCAAGGGAACCCGGAGGCCTGCCAACAAAGGGCGCAGGGAGAAGCCTCCTTCCCTTACCATCCGGTAACAGGGAAGAGCGATGCTCACATCCAACCCCCGGCGCCTCAAGGCGTCGGGAAGCGAACCTGCCACATCCGCAAGACCGCCTGTCTTGGCAAACGGGGCAACCTCAGGCGACGCGAAAAGAACGCGCAGGCCATTGTTCGTGGATGCATTGTCATTCATTGTCTTCTTCCACCGCCCCTATGAGATCCTCGTAAATCTCGGGCACTGAATAGATAACCCGGTTCCAGGACGAGATCTGGGTTCCTCCCTTCTCCCGCCTGGTCTGCTCCCAGGCGGTGCCGATGAAATCCCTGAAGTAGGAAACTGTCAACTCCTCCAAGTGACGGTCATAGGCTAGAGAGTTGGCCTCCGAGTCGTCGCTGTAGCTTTTCACAAAGCTGAGGGCGGTGGTGTAATAAGTGCGCTGCACCATGTCGATGAAGGCGTCGTCCACGGGCATGCCGTGCCCCCGGATATAGTTTAGATAAAACTTCGTGATGTCCACTATCATGCGATGGAGTCCGGCATGCGGGTCTTTTTCCGACAACTGCTGGTGCTTGTGCTCGTAGTTCTTGCAGAGATCGATTTGAGCGATTTTCTTTGCCATGAGGCGCTCGTGGACCTCGGAGAGGGTGCTCACCTCCAGTCCCCAGTCATAGGCGATGTTGAGAGCCCGGCCAAGGCGAGTCAGAAAACTGAACTCGCCCGCGAGAGGATAGCGAAAACTGCGGTGATAGCGGAAAAACTCCTCCAGTTCGTGATGGTCTATCCGGTGCATGCTCTGGATCATGGTCTCGACAAAGGGTGCGATGAAGAGCCGGCTGGCCCTCCCCTTCATTTCCATGGAGGTAGGTGAGATGCGGGCATAGTAGCCTTTGCAGAACTCGAAATCATTGTTGGGGTTGGCGGTGGGCTCGATGAGGCGTCCCAGGAGCATCCGGTCGTAGGTGGCGATGTCACAGTCGTGAAGCGCGATCACGTCGCAGATTTCCTTGGCAAATAAATAACCCATGGCGATCCACACGGACTGTCCTTTCCCCGGATCGCCCACGTTGATTTTCCGCTGTTGTAGTTTCCTGAAAATTCTCTGTATCCTGGGCCCTTCAACCCAGATCACCTTGACGTCCCGGTTTCCCTTCCTGAGCCGGTAGAAATAATCCCTGGCTTCCCTGAACTCCTTCTTTTTCCTGGCTCCTCCAAGGGCGACCACAATGGACCGAAGATAATCCACCTCGTTGATCTGGTTAATGATGTTTTCCAGCACCCGTGGGACGTGAATCTCCCCGTAGAGCGAGGGCAAGAGAAGTCCGATGTCGAGGTGCCTTGAGTATTCCATCAGCTTGTCTTCGAGCTGTTTAAGGTAGGCATCACGGTCGAAAATGTCGTAGAAACCGTGTATGGTGGTGATGTCCCCTTCCTGGTGAAACTCGCTCATGTGGCGCCCCCTTTCTTGAGTTGCCCGCCATCGTGCCGATTGATTCTCAAAAAGTGTTGAGCTTAAGCTGTTCAGACTTTTTCGTTGAGAAAAGATTCTTTGCGAGCACCCGCTGAACACTGAACGCTGAACTACGGTCCATCACTCATTGCGCCTTGGCCTCTCGGGCTGACTTCTTATCCCACACCTTAACCAGGTAGTCTTTGTGATCCTCGAATTTGAGGGCCTGCTCCTCCACCAGCTCCTCCGCTTCCGCTGAGGACATCTCCCAGCTCTGCCTGACAAAGGAGGCTACCCTGGCGTAGTAAAGCGGTGTGACGAGATCGATGAGCTTGTTGCGGTTCACTTTCCACTGATGAAAGGTGGCTGCCAGCTCGTACAGGATCCGGACCCACGTATCCGTAGACAAACGAAAGGACTTCGTGTCCGCTTCCGCGCAGCGGACTATCTCTTCGAAACAGTCCCGGCAGAATATCTCCCTCCAAAGAGAAGAAAACTGCTGATGCCCGATCTTGAAATGCTCGATCATGGCATCCGCATCCACTTTCACCGGCTCCGGCTCTACATAGCCCTGGTACCCGAAGAGTTCCACCGCCTCGCTCCCCCGAACTCCCTTCCAGTAGCTCTCGTGCCGCTCCATCAGGGAGAATATCGTCCACAGAACCTGGCGAAACATGGGGCCCAGGTGCTGGCCCGGGTCCTTCGCGTCGTGGATCTTCACCCCGAGATTTGACTGGCAGATGCGAAAGTTCTGGGTGATGGCGTTGGTGGTCATCCAGATGTCGATGCCGAAACGGGCCACATCGGTCTCCCACACGTCCTGCTCCGCATAGAACTTGGCCAGGTCTCTTGACAGGGCGAAGTCCCCGCCGATCGGCTGCCTGATCCTCTTTCCGTACAGCGCCCTGGTGAGGTTGTACACGATGTTGTTGGTGATCGTGCCGTCATACTTGTGGCGGAGATACACGGGCGCCACAAACTGGTAGCCTTTGGTCAGCACCGGATCCAGAAGGTGCTTCACCCAGTCGGGAGTTATGCTTCGCAGGTCGGAGTCCACCACAGCCAAAGCCTTGACGCTGAGCCTGCTCGCCGCCTCGAAAACTGAGCGCAGCGCGGTCCCCTTGCCCCCCTGTCCGCGATAAATGGACACGATCTTCTCTTGCCACGGCTTGATCTGAAACTCCTTTGCCGTTTCGCGGGTGTCGTCGGTGGAACCACCGTCTGCAACTATGATCACGCACCGCTTGTCCTTATAGTGGTTGGCTAAGCCGTGGGTTACCATTTGGATCACATGCTCGATCGTTCTCTCATTGTTGAAACAGGGAATCCCGACCAGAATGTCAGCGGATTCGATCTCCTCGATTCGTTTTGAAGTGTACGCTCTCAATGCGGTGTTGTAATGCATTTCTTCCTCCTTGCTCCTGGTTTTTAACACAAACCTTCTTCACGATCAACCTTCGTCCCCGCATGGTGTCGTAAATTCTTTGAAAGAATCGGTGCAAGGGATTAGACTATCCTTCCCAATCTCCTAAGAGAGCGGGGGTGACCCTTATGGCCGGCTACACAGGAAAGAGGCGGGTACATGGAGGGAAAAACGACACCGTCACGATCCCCATTCACTAGTCCACGAAGCCGTTCCCAACACGCAGCAGCGTCTGAGGACGGAGGATCAGAAAGAGCGCCTTTTCTTCATCTTCAGAATGATCGCCTAGGAGGAGCGGGAGAAGGCGGGCATGGTTTTGTCGGGAGATTTTTCAAGGTTGACTGAACCAACCACTCGATCGAAAAGCGGAGGCACGAAGTCAGGTGTTTTTTCGAGGAGCCTTGCGCTGATCCTGTGCTCCTCGGCCCTGGGTTTCTGCCTGTTCACGGTCCCTGATGCGTGGGCGGATCCTGCCCTGCCCTATACGGTGACGATTACTGGGATTGAAGACCGGGCGCTGCTTCAGGACGTGAACGATGCCTCCGACAGCGTCTCCCTGAAAGACAGGCCACCTGCAAGCATCGGCCTGCTGCGCGCAAGAGCCGAGAGGGATCGGGACCGGTTCGTCAGGCTTCTCCAAGGCCATGGGTACTTCGGAGCTCGCGTGGAGGTGTCGTTGAGGGAAGAGGCGACGCCCTTGGAGATCGCATTTCAGGTAGACACGGGACCTGCCTACCCTGTCGTATCCGCGGATATTCGAGTCACAGGAAAAACAGTAGTCCAGCCCCACCTGATCCCTTCACCCGAGAAAGTCGGTCTCACTCTCGGCAAGCCTTTCAGCGCCTCCACCCTGATGGACGCGCAAAAGGCCCTTTTGCGAGCCTTCGAGAAGCAGGGGTTTCCCTTTCCCAACCTGGAGGAAAGGAAGATAATGGTGGATCACGGGAGCTTGTCCGTGACCCTGCAGTTCTTGATTGATCCGGGGCAGGCGGCCTCCTTCGGTGACGTGAAAATCAAGGGCATCGACAGTGTAAAGGAACCTGCGATCCGCCATCTGGTCCCCTGGAAAGAGGGGGATATTTTTGACGTGGAGCAACTTGAACTTCTTCAGGCTCGCCTTATCCGCCTGGGCCTTTTTTCCTCGGTTCGCGTGCTCAAAGGTCGGAACATGGACGAAAAGGGCCGACTGCCCGTGGAAGTCTCCCTCACGGAGCGTAAACATCGCTCCATCGGTGCAGGGATAAGCTACAAAACAGACGAAGGTCCGGGTGCCACGGCCTTATGGGAGCATCGGAATCTCCTCCGTGAAGGAGAAAGACTCACTGTGTCGGGGACGGTCTCTGATTTCACCGCATCAGCGGAATCAACCTTTTATGAACCTTTTTTTCTGCGTCGCGATCAGTCCCTGCGCCTCGTTCTGAGGGTCGCCCAGGATCAACCTGATACGTATACTAGCCGCAATGTCGGAGCAACAGCCTCTGTTTCCCGTCAATTGAGCGACCGGTTGAAGGTCGGTGCCGGCGTGGGATACAAAGTCTCAAGAGTAGAGCAGTTGGGCATCAGGGAAAGCTTCAGCTACCTGTTCCTGCCTCTCGATCTGGAATGGGACAGCAGCGACGATTTGCTTGATCCCACCAAGGGCGACAGGTTCGGCCTCCATCTCGTTCCCTTTTACGATCCTACAGGGAATAATCCGGAGTTCCTGAAAAGTCGGCTCCGGTACCGCCGTTACCTGAAACCTTTTGCCGCCTACCCTCTTGTGTTCGCGGCAGGCCTTTCGTTGGGAACCATATCAGGCGCCGCAAGAGACCAAATTCCCGCTGACGAGAGGTTCTACGCCGGAGGAGGGGGCTCCATCCGGGGCTATGCTTACCAGTCGGTGGGGCCTTTCAGCCAGGGTGAACCGATAGGGGGCAGATCCCTTCTTGAGACAGCCTTTGAAGTCAGGATGAATCTTACTCAGCGCCTGGGCCTTGTCGCCTTCTTGGACGGGGGCAACGCCTACACGGGAAGATTTCCTGATTTTGGCGAAACCCTGCGCTGGGGTACCGGTCTGGGATTCAGGTACTTCACGCCTGTGGGGCCCCTGCGCCTTGATGTGGCTTTTCCCCTGAATCGCAGGCCCGGCATAGACGACAGCTTTCAGATTTATGCGAGCCTGGGGCAGGCTTTTTAGCCGCCATGACCGCCCCACATCGAGGAAACGTCGGAGATTCCTCGCCCCCCGCCTTGCCCACGGGCCGTAAGGGAAGTAATGTTATGTTTATGGACGGGAAAAAAACTCTCCGGAGAATCGCTCTAACCGCCGGTCTCTTCGCCCTGGCTGTGCTGGTCGCCTTTGCTCTGGCCTTCGCCTTCGTCCAGACGGACGCGGGAAAATCCGCGGTGGCAAGAATTGCAGCCGTTGCCCTGAGCGAAAGCAAGACGAGAGAAGTAGAACTCGGGCGTCTCTCGGGATGGATTCCCTTCGACTTTCAACTGCAAAATGTATCCGTGAGTGATGAACAGGGGCTTTGGTTGAATGCTCAGGGGATCACAGTGAGGTGGTCTCCCCGGGCAATTCTCGGCGGCCGCTTTTACTTTTTGGAGTTGGCGGCCCAAAGCCTGAAAATCCTGCGCATGCCGCAAGGCGGTAAAAAAACGCCTGCAAAGGCACCGCTGTTTCCTAAATGGACGGGAGCGCTGCACCGTGTCGAGGTGGAGCGCCTCGGTATCGAAAGAATCCTTGTTGGAGACGCCCTGGTCGGCGAGCAGGCAGTTTTCACCCTGGAGGGGAAGATCGGCGATTCTTCCGATGGAGGCAAAAGAGAAACGTTGCTCCGCCTCGAACAAACTGACCGGCCGGGTGCAAGTCTCGCTGTCCGGGCGCTTTACGGAAGTCCTGAAGGAGCGATCCTGGCGGAGGCTGGATTCGAGGAAATCCAGGGAGGGTTAATCGCGCGGTCTCTGGGATTGGAAGGACCCCTGAACTTGTCTTTCCTCGGCCGTGGTTCAGCCCGGAACCTGGAGGCGGAATTGAAGGCTCAAGCCGTCGGCGTAGGCCTGCTCGAATCTCAGGTCCATTTGAAAGCAGACGAGGAGATCCATGTACACACCAAAGGCATGTTCCGCCTTGACCCGGCAATTGCCTTTGATCCCTACCCCGACCTTGCGGTTGGTCTGCCCTTCACCCTTTCGATCAGGATTCCGGAAAAAAGGAACCTGATTGTTACTCGAGCGGGAATTGAAACCCGCGATCTCAGCCTTGACTTTGAGGCCTCGTTTCTTTCCGAAGAGCAGACTGTGGAAGGCCGCTCCTTGGTCGTTTTTAAGGACCTGTCATCCTTTATACATTCTGAAAAAGCCGATCTTCACGGCCGCATGAAGGTCGAAGGACGCTTTTCAGGACCTCTCCTGCGTCCCCGAAGCAGTATACGCGTCGAGGCGAGCGATGCTTCGCTCGGGCCCGCAAGGGCCTCAAGAGCGGATGCCCTTTTCCATTTGGAGCTTCTGGGAGATATGGGCGCCTCATTGCCGCCCATACGGATCGACGGAAGCGGCGTGGTAGAAGGCTTGTTTCTTGAGGACTCTGATTGGCTTTCGGGAAAAGACATCGCCTGGGAGTTTTCACTCCTGGCGCTTGAAGAAGAGGGCGTCAACCTCTCCAATTTCTTGCTCAGGAGCGGAGAAAACTCACTGCGGCTCCATGGCACTATCGATCCTTCTGGACCGAAAGGCAAATTGGAAGTCGTCTTCGAATCTAATGCCGTTGGAACCGTTGTAGAGCCGGTTGCGCAGGGTTTGCCCTGGCTCGGCCGCACAGTGGTCAACGGGGCTCTTGATGGAGACGCCCGTGCTCCCTTCTTGAAAATGCAACTCGAGGGAAAGAGCGTTATCTTAGCGGAACACCTGCCGGAATACATCCTGATTCCGGAAAAAGAAATCTCTTACGGGGCAAGCCTTTTGCTTGATCAGACCGGAATCCTCAAGGCACCCCGCTTGTGGTTGAAGCCCGCCGCGGCCTCTTTGGAAGGAGAAGGGTCCTTTGACCTTGAGCGCGAATTTGTCCGTTTTTCCTGGAAAGCCCTTTTCCCTGACCTGTCCCGCTTCATATCCGTTCCGGATCTTTCTCCCAAAGGCCTCCTGCGGTGGACCGGCTCCGTGGAAGGCCCCCTTTCCTCGCTCAGCTTTACCACGGAAGCTGAGGCCCAGGATGTGGAGGTGGCCGGAGTTGTCCTGCAAAAGACCGGGGCCCGTCTCAGGGCGCTCGGGACGCCCTCTCCTGAAAGAGGCGAGTTCTTTCTCGAGCTTCGTAAGGATGGGCAACCCGTTGAGGCCTGGGGCGATTTCGTACTGAAGGGGCGGTACCTCCATCTGTCAAATTTCAGGCTGAAGGGACTCGAAAGCAACGTCGAAGGCGAGGCGATCCTCGACCTCGAAGGCCGTGGTGCAGAAGGAAAAGCCCGCTGGAAGGTATCGGATCTTTCCCCCCTTGCGGCTTTGGCGGGAGAGGAGTTCAGGGGAAATGCAAAAGGGGACGCGGAATTCAGCCTTGGGGGTATAGACCAGCACCTGATATTTTCCCTTGAGGCAAGGTCTCTTGCGAGCCCTTTCGGCACCGCCCAGGTTCTGCTGCTGAAGAGCCGTTTGACCGGGAACATGGATCGCATGAAAGGGGTTCTGGACCTTGAGATCAGAAATTCCCGGTTCCTGGAATTGGCATTGAATTCCCTCAGCTTCAAAGCTCATGGCGACATGCACCGGTCAGCCTTTCAACTGGAGGCAAAGGGTCGTTACGGCGACCTTTTCGATGCGGGGACTTCAGGGGAATTCAGTTTTTCGCAAGAACTTCAAAGACTCGTGATCGAACATCTTCAAATCCGTTACGGACCGTCATCCGCCTCCCCTCCCCTTACGTTGACCCGACCGACTGCCGTCACCCGCGAGAACGGAACCATGCGCATGGAAGAGGCCGCCTTTGCCCTGGGCGCCGGAAATCTCAAGTGGTCAGGGGAATTCTCAGCGAACAATGCCAATTTCAATCTGGATTTCAAAGACCTGCCCCTTGGTCTTCTGAAGGCGGCCGTCCCCCGGGGACTGACGGGCAAAGCATCAGGAACCTTTGTTCTCGAAGGTCACCCTGAAATGCCGAAGGCTTCTTTTGAACTCCAGGCAGTCGGCGTGGGGCTCCAGGAAATTTCCTTGGGCTTGCCGTCCTCATCTCTTGATTTGAAGGGTTCATTTTCCCATCAGACCTTGAAGGCCGAAATGGCTTTCCTGGAACTGACCCCCGATCCATTCAGAGCCTCCGTAGAGCTCCCCCTTGTCTTTTCGCTTGTCCCCTTTTCTGTTTCCCTGGACTCTGGAAGTCTCATGAAGGTTACCCTGAAAGGAGGAGTCCCCTTGAATTATGTCGCCTCAATTGCCCGAATGCACGATCAAAAGCTGGAAGGCCGGGTTGAAGCGGCCCTGAGAGCTGAAGGCTCCGTGGGAAGCCCCAGAGTGACGGGGAGACTCGCCGTGGTCGAAGGCGCTTACGAAAATTTCAGGACCGGCACCATTCTGAAAGAAGCGACCCTCCTCCTGGCTGTTGAAAACGGGCGACTGGTGATTCGGGAGGCCCGGGCAGGTGACGGAGAAAATGGATATGTCGCCCTCGACGGCTGGCTTGACCTTTCTCCTGACAGAGATTTCCGGTTCCATGTGGCCATAGCCTTGCGGGAGGCCACACTCATCAGGAATGATACAACCACCGCGAAAGCAACGGGAGATTTAGTTTTTGCCGGGAACATCAAAGGCGCTCTCCTCTCCGGCGAGGTGACCGTACACTCCCTTGAAGTCCTGATCCCCAAACGCCTTCCTCCTGAAATCGCCGACCTTGAAATAATCGAAATCGGAAGGGAGGACAAAGAAACCTCCGTTCCTGAAACCCGAAAAGCCTCCCTTGAGCCCTTCGTGAAGGTCCGGATCACAGTTATCATGCCAGGCAGGGCACACCTTTCAGGGAGGGGGCTCGTCTCCGAATGGCGGGGGAAGCTGGAGATTCGGGGACACCTTAGTGCCCTTTCCGTCACCGGGGACCTTTCCGTGGTTCGAGGCCATTTCGACTTTTTCGGGAAGCGTTTCAATATTACCCGGGGTCTGGTCTCCTTCATGGGAGATGCCCCTCCTTCTCCGGTCCTCGAGATCACGGGAGAAGCCGCGACAAAAGAGATGACCGCGGTCCTCGAGCTCTCGGGGAAGGCGGACTCGCCGAAACTTGCGCTCACCTCTCAACCGGCTCTACCCAGCGATGAAATACTTTCACGCCTGCTTTTCGGCCGAAGCATCACACAGATCACGCCCTTTCAGGCCCTCCAGCTGGCCAACGCCCTGGATGTGCTCGCCGGGCGCAGAGGTCTTGACTTGATCGGTCACACCCGGAGAATGATAGGGCTTGATTTCCTGGAAATCAAAGACCTTGGAACCGAACTGGACGCAGCCGCAATCCGGGCGGGCAAATATCTGGCGGAAAATGTATACATGGAGGTTCAACAAGGCTTGGGACCGGAGACGGGCAGGGCTTCCATCCGATGGGAAATTACTCCCAACATCACCGTACAAACGGAGGTGGGCGTCAACGCCGAGGCTGGCGCGGGCATACATTGGAAGTGGGATTACTGAAGTGCCTTCAATGAATGCCGTTGTCCCTCCACATTTCTTGACCTTTCCCCTCTTCGTTCTTATGATGGTTCCACATAATTTTGTTGCGGGGAAACCATGAAAAACACACTGGCCTTTGTCATGGCGGGCGGCCGGGGCGAAAGGCTCATGCCTCTCACAAAGGACCGGGCCAAGCCTGCAGTCCCTTTCGGGGGCATCTACCGCCTCATAGACTTCACCCTGAGCAACTGCGTCAACTCTCAAATCTTCAAAATCATCGTGCTCCCCCAGTACAAGGCTCAGTCGCTCAACGATCACATGGAGGAGGGATGGAACATCTTCAGCCCGAAGTTAGGCCATTTTCTCAAGGTGGTTCCTCCCCAACAGCGCATCGGCCTTGACTGGTACCGGGGCACCGCCGACTCCATCCGGCAGAACCTCTATCTTATAGAGCGCCACAAGCCGGACAATGTGCTCATCCTGTCAGGGGATCACATTTACAAGATGGACTACAGCCTCTTCGTGGAGCACCACCAGGAAAAGGGGGCCGACCTGACCGTGTCTCTCCTCGAAGTGGATAAAGACCTCGCCGGCCAGTTCGGGGTCGCGGAAGTCGATGAGGATTTGCGAATCGTCGCCTTCAGGGAAAAACCCAAAGAAGACGTCAGAACCATACCCGGCGACCCTCGCCACGTCCTCGCTTCCATGGGAATCTACGTGTTCAAGACCGACACTCTCCTGGCCCTGCTCGAAGCAGGGCAGGAGGATGACTTCGGCCATGACATAATACCGAACATGCTTGCCTCCCATAACGTTTTCGCGTACCCCTACGTGAGGTTCAACAGGATTGAGGACTACGTCTATTTCACCAGTGAAAACGGGGAGAGGGAAGCCAGGCTGGAGCCCAGGGTGAGGGATTCGTCATACTGGCGGGACGTGGGTACCCTGGACGCTTACTGGAACGCAAACATGGACCTTACCGGCGTGGATCCATATTTCAACCTTTACGGAACCAAGTGGCCTGTCCATACACGCCAGGTTCTGGCGCCGCCGGCTAAATTCATCTTCAACACCGAGCGGCCTGAAGGGCTCCGGGTGGGAAAGGCGCTCGATTCCCTGGTTGCCCCGGGCTGCATCGTGAGCGGCATTGTGCGCAATTCGGTTCTAGCTTACAACGTCGTGGTGAGAAGTTGGGCGACCGTGGACGAGGCTGTCGTGTGCGACGACGTAGTGATCGGCAGGCACAGCAAGATCAAGAAAGCGATCATCGACAAGAACAACAACATCCCTCCGGGCACTGAAATCGGCTTCAACCCGGCCGAGGACCGCAAGCGCTTCACGGTTACGCCCAGAGGCATAGTGGTAGTGCCCAAAGGGTATTTCAAGGGGCCCCTTTGAGCAGCCCTGCAATTACCCCGGCGTGCCTTTTTGCGGCGCCATGGTTAGCTACGACGGCGCGCCTTGCCCGTTCCCCGAGGTATGCCATCCGATCTGTCTGCCTGAGGAGAGAGATCGCCTTTTCCGAAAAATCCGCCACGTCCTTCACTTCGATTCCCGCACCCTCCTTTTCCAGGAGTATCTTGGCATCCAGAAAATCATCCATTGATGGGCCGTAAAACACCGCCTTCCCCCACACCGCCGCCTCCATGGGATTCTGTCCTCCGAGGGGCACAAGACTGGCGCCGCAGAAATTGATGCTGCCCACACCGTAGGCGTTGAACAACTCGCCGAAACTGTCAAGGATGAGAATAGGCGCCGTCCTCTTTACTCCCCTGCGCGAGAGCTGAGTCCGAATCTGGTACTCCAGGCTTCTCTGTCTCAGCAGGGACTCGATCCTCGGCGTCCGTGCAATGTGCCTTGGTGCGAGAATGAGCACAATCCCGGGGAAAGTGGTCCGCAATCGCTCGTAGACATCGAGCACCATTTCCTCTTCTCCTTCTCTTGTGCTCCCTGCGACAAAGACGAGGTCCGAAGGGGTAAGGTTCAGTATCTCTCGCATTTTCGGAATGGTCGAAGTATCTGCCTGCCTCGACAGGAGATCGTACTTCGCGTTGCCGTTCACTTTCACCTTGGCCGGGTCAGCCCCCATGGACAGAATGCGCCGCCTGTCCTCCTCCGTGATCATGCTGCAGACATCCATGCCCTCAAGCACATTTCGGAAAAAAGGCGCGAATCTGCGGTACCATCGGATGGATCTCGGAGAGATGCGGCCGTTGATGAGGGCGCACCTGATTCCCCTCCTGCGGGCCTCTACGATCCAGGCTGGCCAGATCTCCGTCTCCAGGAACACCATCACCTCTGGCCTCGCGAAGGAAAGCGCTTTCCTCACGGAAAAAAGAAAATCAAGAGGCGCATGCACCACCGGTATGTATTGCGCCGCGATCTTAGCCGATTCAAAACCGTGGTCGGTTGTGACGGAAAGCATCATCCGAGCGTCCGGGACAAAATCCTCCAAATGGGCCACTATCGCTCCCGCCACTCTGACTTCCCCCAGGGAAGAGGCGTGGATCCATATCCTGGAATCGCGGATGGACCGCTCCCGCGGGAGAAACCCGAGCCGCTCCTTCCATCCTCTCTTAAAACGCCCGCTCAAGCGAGAGTAAACCCAGATCATGGGAAGAGACGACAGGAAGGCGGCGGAGCCCAAGATGGTGTAAGCGGCATACCAGGGGTTCACGGGTTAGCAACTCTTCTCTTGATCGTCATAGGCTTTTAATTATAGATTCCCCTCTTATGGAATCCAATCAAAAATCCTCGGGAGGAAGGGAAATGAGGAAAATCGAAAGAGCGATAGTAAGCGTTACCGATAAAACAGGCGTGGTCGACTTTGCAATATCTCTCACAAAGTTCGGCGTTGAGATTCTTTCCACCGGAGGAACCGCTCGAACCCTCAGGGAGCGGGGCGTGGCTGTCACGGACATGTCGCAGTACACGGGCTTTCCTGAGATGC
>Ga0068714_10001685_pt1 | contig 31070 bp, 31 predicted proteins | sample MTBNYHSulfiMetaG_FD_62988 | JGI IMG/M metagenome (GOLD analysis project Ga0068714, IMG submission 62988) | Enrichment culture microbial communities from rom New York Harbor, USA that are MTBE-degrading - MTBE-NYH (New York Harbor Sulfidogenic)... | ecosystem: Environmental > Aquatic > Marine >...
GAACAGCTTGGGGCACTGAACGCCCGGCTACGGCTCGGCATGCTCTGGGAACCGCCCGGTGCGGACCCGCACGCCGGGTGGTGTGGGGGCTGGGGGAGAAAATCCCCCGGCTACCCGCTTGGGCGGCGACACGCAACAGGAGACTACGATACCCTGACACTAACTGCGGCGCGATGTGCCTAATATGCCGCCCAGCACGCCACGTATGATTTGTCGGCCGATCTGGCTGCCGACGGTTCGCGCGGCCTGTTTCGCCAACGTTTCCACCATGCCTTGGCGGCGCTTGGTGCCCCACAGCAAATCGGAAATCATTCCCCCGCGTTCGGACGGCTTCTCTGCCTCAGTATGATTGAACCCCGACTCGGCTGCTTCTTTCTCCAGGGTCCGCCGGTTCAGGATCTCGTAGGCCGATTCGCGGTTCACCGGCGAGTCGTACTTGCCGCCTATCGGACTGCGCGCCATCACGGCCACACGCTCTTCCGGCGTGACCGCCCCTATCCGGCAGCGTGGCGCACAGATGAGCGTGCGCTGCACCGGCATCGGCACGCCCTTTTCCTGAAGCGTGGAAACCAGAGCCTCGCCAACACTGAGTTGGGATATGACGTCGGCGACGTCAAGCTTGGGGCTCGCAACGAAGGTTTCCGCAGCGGTTTTAACTGCCTTCAGGTCACGCGGCGTGTAAGCCCGCAGTGCATGTTGGATGCGGTTCCCGAGCTGGCCAAGGATTTCGTTAGGCACGTCGTCCGGGAATTGTGAGCAGAAGTACACACCAACGCCCTTGGAGCGGATGAGCCGAACGACCTGTTCCACCCGCTGGCGCAACATCGGGGGTGCACCGTCAAAGAGCAGGTGGGCCTCATCAAAGAAGAACACCAGCTTGGGCTTGTCAAGGTCGCCCACCTCGGGCAGGTTCTCGAATAGCTCTGAGAGTAGCCATAAGAGAAAGCTTACGTACAATCGCGGCTTCAGGATGAGTTGATCTGCGGCAAGGACGTTGATGATGCCGCGGCCGCTGAGGTCGGTGCGCAACAAGTCGTTAAGATCCAGTGCGGGCTCTCCGAATAAGGCTTTCCCGCCTTCTCGTTCCAGCGACAACAGAGAGCGCTGAATGGCTGACACGGATTGTGTACTTACCAGACCATATTGCGTCGAGATCTCTTTGCGATTGTCCGCGAGGAAAACGAGCAGGGCACGCAGGTCGTCGAGGTCAAGCAACAGCAGACCCTGTTCGTCCGCCAACCTGAAAGCGATCTCCAGCATCCCGGCCTGGGTATCATTAATCTCGAGGATCCGGCCTAGCAGGCTCGGGCCGATTTCGCTGATCGTGGTGCGCACTGGATGGCCGGCCTTGCCGAGCACGTCCCAGAATAACACAGGGTTCCCCTCATTGGCGTAGCCCTCAATACCGATTTGGGCAACACGCTGTTGGATCTTCTCATTGGCAATACCAGCCAGCGCCAAACCGGAGACATCTCCTTTTACGTCAGCCATGAACACCGGCACGCCCAAACGCGAGAAGCCCTCTGCCAATACAAGGAGAGAAATAGTCTTGCCTGTACCGGTGGCTCCGGCGATCAGACCATGGCGGTTACCGTACTTGGCGAGCAAGTAAACTGGCTGTTCGCCCTTGCCAATAAGTATCTGGTTCATGCACTAACTCCTATTTGACGATAAGAATCGTGTCGCCCTCCCATCATGATGCAGTGTCGACTGATATCGGAATGCCTGGAATCTGGTCTCCCGGAGCTCTTCCCTGGATGAGATCTGAATAATCGGTTGCACATCGATTCTTATGTGCCGATACTTCTTGATCAACTGTCGTAGATTGCGTTTGAGCGCTTGAGCATAGACGGATCTGAGGTACTTGGGAATTATTGGACATCAATACCATCCCACAAATTTTCCACGGAAGATGTCATGCCGCTTTGAGCTACTCACCAACCCTGCCGGAAGCTTTCCGCAGCCAAAGTCATGCTCTCCCGGAAAGCACGCATCATCTGCAGTAGGAACGGTAAATACTCTTCCGGCAATGCGTCTATTTCCGCAAGCACTTTATCCAGGCAAATTTTAGTCGTAGTATTCATATGAAATATCTTTTGCATGCAACTATAGCACGGTATAATTTATTATAGTACCTAGATTGGCGAGTAGCGCATACCAGGCAGCACCAAGTCCTCAGTGAACCTTCGGATAATAGGCGTGGCCAAGTGGCCCGGCCGAACTGCCGATGGGCACCAACAACACCATAGAACTTGAAGCCCCCCGGAACTGCCGGGTCCGATTGGAAAGCGCTTCTGACTCTTGATGAGCCGCCGAATGTCGGTTCCGCTGAATTGACAGGTGAGACAAAGTGTCTTGTGCCAAGGGTTGTTCGCGGCCCTGCCATTGAACAATAGCAAAAGCCAAATGAAGGTTTGATCCCTTTACCCAAGCCTGCCGACTCGTCTATGAACCGTTTAAGACGTCCAACCTGTAGTAGATTTTTCCAGAATCATCCACCCCCGCCAGATCATCTTTTCCATCTCCATCAAAATCACCACAAGTGAGCTGTCGCAGAAACATGGAGCCACTTTGCCAATTGCCATCTGTCGTATAGAAAACTTGGCCCGAAGCTGTTAGACCTGCCAAGTCGGCTCTTCCGTCACCATTGAGATCACCGGCAGCGATCTGACTCAGGACGCCGGGTATACTCCACCATTCGTACCGATCCTTTGTTTCTGCTAGATACAGATAGACTGTATGGAAGATTTGTCCGGTCGAGCCGATTCCAATAAAATCATTTTTCCCATCTGCAGATATGTCGCCGGTAGTCAGCTGTGCGAGTATGCCGGGTAGCCAGGTCCAGTTGAAAAGATCGAGGGTGTAGTAGACATATCCGGTTGAAGTTAGCCCTGCTAAGTCGGCTCTACCATCACCATCCAGATCGCCGGCTGCAACCTGATTGAGAATACCAGTCGTCCATTGCCAATTTCTCAGATCGAGGGTGTAGTAAACCTGCCCGGATGAGGTAATACCAACCAGATCGTCTTTTCCGTCACCATTCAGATCGCCGCTTGCCAACTGACTCAAAACGCCGGGAAGCTGCTCCCAATTCTCCAGGTCCAGGCTAAAGAAGATTTCGCCAGCTGCTGTGACTCCCGCCAAGTCTGACTTACCGTCACCATCAAGATCACCGGCAGTCACTTGATTCAGAATTCCGGCGATACTCTGCCATTCATGGTTGGCTCTACCTTCGCGCACACAAAGGGCATAATACGGACTCTTATTACCCCGAACTGCGTCGCCACTGCAGTCCATGCCCCATGCGTCATCCGGGTAGTCGGAAACACTGGTGCTGGACCAAAGCATGTTCCAACATCTAAACAGGTGATTTAGACTACGGCCAAATGACTGGAACTCGATGAGAGTCTTAAGCTCCCGAATGTTCGGTAGCTTCCAGTCATCTGCGCCGGCAAGCGACAGCGCTTCGCAGTATGAGAGTGCTTGTTTCCATGTATATTCGTTTTGTAGAGCTTCTCTTTGCCATATGAGGCCCGTTACCGTGTCAGTTACGGTGCCATTATCATTCATTACAAAGTTACTCTTGCTCAGCGATTCTCCTCGTACACAGCGAATGTACATAGGGTCACCTCTGGCACCCCAACCAAGGACACCACCTACGTCACCATAATAGAAATCGACATACCAATAATTGCCATAAGTATCACTGCTGTCATTCGACCAGTAGCCGTCTGAGAGACAGCCGGGGAAGTAAGTTGTGTGGATGGAGGGGTTGCTCCTGCCGTAATTCACAACGGAGAGCAACTCGTGCTGGGTCGGCAATCGCCAGTCGCTGTAACTGCCTAATTCCAGGCTCCCACAGTAAGCCTCAGCTTCTCCATGAGAAGAGCGATTCATGTTCTGATCGTCGCTTTGTTGCCAAACGAGGCCGGTGTTAAGATCGGTTACGGTGCCGTCACTGTTGTCCTGGTAAGCAAGCTGTGCACCGATGTAGTTGCCGTCCTGACCGTGGTACGGCTGACCTAGAGCGGGGCATGGGGCCTCGTAGCCCAGACCAGTGTAGCATGAGGTTTGGCCTGAATCTGGTAAAATGTAGGCAGGGGCGTCTCCACATTGAACCAGGACGAGGGAAAAGACGAAAATGCAAGTAGCAGCAAAGACTGGAAAACGGTTCAACCACATAGGCTCCTCCTCCTTTGTACCTAAGTCTGGCGATTTAGCAGTTTAGAAGTTCTACCCTTTGTGGTATATTGTTGAATCAAAAAAGGATTTCCCAGTCGCTTAAGTGATTCAACTCAACCCAAAGGGGAGGAGGCCATTATGGCGCCCCATTGTGTGGCTGCATTGGGATGCTTCTTTCCTAGAGCGAAGGGCAGGCAGACGGCGCCCAATCCACTGTCCAGATTTTCCTCATTAATTGTTTTGGCGCGAGCCAAACGCTGTTTTAACGGGTCAATCAGCCGACTCGGCAGCATAGTTACCCGATCTTTTTGGCATTAGCCGTCTCTCACTACCAACAGCCGATATTGAAAGTCAATATAAGAGCTCCTTTATTCAGAAGAGAACCCCGCGTCAAGCAGGAACGGACGCGCAAACTGCTGCAAGTCATATATCCGTTCACCGCAAAGGCACAAGGGAGGAAGCCCACAAAAAGAACATGATGCGGAGATGGAGAAGTGGCTGTCTTGCTGGGCTGGACTGAGCGCAGAACTGTAGCGGTTGAATGGAAAAAACCTACGGGAACGCCTTGAAAGCTGCCGCCATCCGGTTGAAAGGTGCACAGCCAGTGCTCCCAGAGGAATTCCGGCCGATCTAAAAACCACCGCCTGTGCGGAAAGAGCCTCCGCCGAATCCTCTGCGCCCCTTGTCGCCCCGTTCCTCGAAACCTCCTCCAAAGCCGCCCCAGCTGCCGGATGGACGGCTTCCTTGACGGTGGCGGCCGACTTCCCGCCAGACCATGTCCGAATTCATGAGGCCCTGCAGCATTTGTCCAAGCAGCGCGCCTAAGGCAAAGTCACCGGGGAAGGATGAATTGTAGGCATCGTAGCCGCTCTGACGATAGCGCCGACGCAGTTCCTCCAAATCGGCCATACTGCGTTGCTGCTGTTGCAGGAAATTATTCACGGAATGGATTTCCTCAGCAATCTGCCTCAGCCGCTGCTGGATTTGCTGTAGCTGGACGACGATGACATCGTCCTCCGGCCGAGGAGTGGCACGCGCCTCCTCCAGCAGCTCAGCGAGCTCCTGACGCTGCAGCGCAGCCGCCTGCAAGTCGATGATCTGTTTCGACAACGGGTCCGTCCCTTCGTTGAAAGCGGCCTGTTCTTTCAAGAGCTGCTGATGTCCGGCTTCTTCCGCCTCTATTTCAGCATCATGCTGTTTGATCCGCTTTTCTGCGTCCTGCACCCTGGCTTGAAGAACGAGGATGCCATCCTCTTCGGCGGCTTGCCGCTCGATAGTCTGCAGCGCCTGAGCCTGCAACTGTGCTATTTGTTGCGCCTTATTGGCATGCTCTCGTAGTCGGCGGGGCAGATCCTGCAGCATCTGGTAATTGCTGCGATTGCGTTGATAATCGATGTGCCTGGCCACCCAGTTGTCCAACCGGCGGGTGAGCCAGCTAGCCCGATAATCCGGCGTCTGGTAGCGTCTTCTCCATAAGTACATGAACAGACTGTCGGCCTCGTAGGGTTTCCCCTTGGCAAGCTGTTCCTGTTCTTTTTGGGATGCCTTTTCGTCGGCCCGCCTGGCAACAGCCGCCGCCTCCTCCACCCGTTTCTGCTGCTGCTGATAAACGTCCGTCTGGATAATTCGCTGCCGGGTCTGTTCCAGCTGCTTCTGCAGCCGATCGCCGGCTTCGTCCCGCTGCTCCTCCAGCTCTTTTCTCTGCTCTTCGAGCTGCTGCTGCCTGGAAACGCCTGTTCGAATCTTTTCTTCCAACTCGCGCCGAGCCTGTCCGAGATTTGCCAGCAGGTTGAGGATGGCCCGATCGCTTTCCTCGAGCTGCGCAACCAAATGGCTCGCCTGGAGGTTGTCGAGTCGGATTCTGGCCAGCTCGCGGTAGCGGTCGGCGGCCTGAAGATGAAGGTCGTTCAGTTGCCGTTGCAGTTCTGTCAGGCGCCGTCCTGCATCCTCTTGCGCTGTTTGCGCCTGATGGATGTGCTGGTTGATCAACTGCAGATTGTCTCTTCCCGTCGTCATCCTTGTCGCTTTCTTACCACTGAGTGATCGCTTTGCCCGTGGTCGGCATCAGGTAGCGGGGAGTCAGATAACCACGCTCTTTGACGCCGAAACGGTTCTGCTGGATGATGCCGTCGTCGAGCTTGTCGCGGCGGATTTTCTCAAAAGCAGCGTCATCCACCCGCAGGCCCCACTGGGAAACGATACGCGTTGTTCCGTCTTCCTCGCTGGTTATGGGCAGGGCCAGCCGCTCGCCTTGCGCGGTGACGGCTTCAACGATAATATAGTAGTTGCGAACCCCGGGGTTGTTTTGCAGGTCTCGCCATATTCCGCTGGGACTGCCCGGTCTGGAAGTTATCCTCAGCTCATATTCCTGCACCACACGACCGTACAGCTCCTGCAAGTCAGCCGATCGCTTGCGCGCTTCCTGGAGGTCGCCGCGATTGAGGGCTGCCACGGCATCGGCATAGAGCTTTTCCGCCTGCCCACGGACCCTATCTTCCCGGCTTTCAGCCAACAGGCTGCGCCGCTGACCGGCAAGCTTTTCCCGCAGGGTCGCCAATTCGCTCAAGCCAGCCAAGGCAGTTTCAGCCTTGTCGAGATGCACGCTCAAGTCGCTCAGCAGCTTTACCCGCTGTTCCAACCGACGCGAGACAGCGTCCCCTTCCCGGGTGAAGCTTTCGCCGGTAAGGACCGGCTTGAGAGGCAGCTTGTCGAATGATTGCAGGTTGACTTCGGCTGCAGCAGCCAGTTGACCGGCCTCGGAAAGAAGTCTTTGGGCGGCCGGTTCAGGGGATTGGGCAGCCCCATTGCCGGCATTCTTGAGGCTCCGATTGAGGCTTGCCAGGCGCTGCCTGGCGATGGTGACCTGATCCCGCTGCTGGCTGATCAGGGCATTGTAACTGCGGACCGTTTCGGTCTGCCGGCGAATTTGCGGCGCGACATAAATAAACCGATAGACAAGGACAAGGATGATCAGTGACACCACTGCGACCCCGAACATTTTTGCCCAACGGCTGCGGTTGACGTAGAGTTTGGCCAGCCACAACGTGCCTTTAGGTGGAGGCGGCCGATAAGCGAATCTTTCCTCGCGCAGCGCGGCCACACCCTCGGCAATGATCTGGTCGGTGACTTTCAGCCCCTGTGAAGCATACATCCGCTTCACTCTCTCGATCAGGGCCTGATCCCTCTCGTCGTCTGCCAGTTCCCGCTCCACTAGTTGTTGCTCGTGGCGCAGCGTATCCACTACATCCATGGCGAGCATCACTTCATCGAGCTCGATTTTCTGCGGTTTCTCGTGATCAACCATGGGGCAGGGATTCTCCGGCTTGAGTCAATGCCACAAGGCGGCGTTTACCGGCTTCGACGGCTTGGCTGATCTCCTCTTCATTACGTGTGCTTGCCTGTCGCAGCTCCGCAACCAGCATCAGGGATTTTTCCTGGAAGTGAATCACTGAATCCAATAGCTTTTTGACGCTTTCAGCTTTCAGCGTCGGCCCGTAGCCGGCTCGCAGAGCGTCCTCCTGCACCTTGCCGCCGACTTCAGCCAGCGTCTCCAGGCTCTGGTTCATTCCTTCCTTCATGACCTCCAGGGTTCGGGTGCTCTCGTGCAGCCCTTGCAGGCTGGTGAAAGAAGCGTTGAGAGCGGTGAAGACCGTTTCATTGGTGCCAAAAAAAGTCACAGCCTGAGAATAGACCCGCTCTTTCACTTCATTGGATTGGACCAGTCTAGCCATGATTACTTCGGTGGTGTTGTAGTTGATGGAAAGATTTTCCGCCAGGTCCTTAGATACCTGATAGCGCTTGTCCTCCTCCTGTAACTCACGCAATCGTTCATCCCTGGCCAGCTCAAGCTTTGCGATCTCTACCTGGTCATTGCTGGTATTGGCTTCCAGGGCTCCGGCCGCCTCTTCGAGACGCGTCTTGGCCTCCTGCAGCCGGCTTTCCGCTTTTTTCAGGATCTCAAAAGCGAGCACCTGCGCCTCTTTCAATGAGCCGCGAAAGTCCCGGTAGCTTTCCAAGATCACCAGTTCCCGATCAATCTGGTCTCTGCTGTCGCGGGTCACCTCGTTGTAAGTCTTCTTGATCTTTTCAAAACGGCTTGGAATGTCACCACGAGTGACTTTCATCCAGAAATTGCCCATGCGCTCCAAGGTGTCAATCTTACCGTCGTCGAGTTGTTTGACCATGTTTTGGGCGTCATCGCGAATACTGTTGAAGGCGGCGGCAATTTGCTCATAGCGTTCGCCAACTTCCATGGCCGCAGCCTGCTGGCGCACCACCTCATTGAATACGGTAGTGTGGTTCAGGGTGCGGGCAATGGCGACGGCTTTTTCTTCGTCCAAATCGCTGATCTTTTTGATCATGGCGACTACCGGCGTTTCATCCAGCTTAGCGGGCATCAGCCCCAGGTCGCGCAGTTTGGTCAAGGCCTTGTCAAGGTAATTCAGAGGCATGGGCGTCAATGCATTACTGGTCATGTTCCCGCTCCATTCTTAGGGTTTCCTGGACTGTGGCAGGGTAAAAAGTTGTCGAAAGCTTATCCGCTAGTTCCTGGCCTGGGCCATTCTTACCTCATGAGGCAATACTCATGAAAGGCGATATCGTGCTCATTCAGGCTTCGTCTTGGAGCCGGTCGCGGCGCCCGCCAAGTTGGGGAAATAACCTTCGCCACTCCTAAAAATTCCTATCTTTTGACGGCTGCTGTTCAAAATCAGATAAGTCTGCGGCTCGATTCTTTGCAGCTGCCATCCGGCAGGATCAGCAACTTCTTTCTTAAATTCCCAGTATCCCATCCGGTTCGTGCCTTCCATGGGACTGATTTCGATTTTTGTCGCCGTTGATTTACCTTTTTTTGCTTCCACCGGCAGGCTTCCTTTCGCTGAATGGGGGTACTGAAACTCGAAGAACTGTGATCAGCAAACCTTCAAACCGTCTCCTCAGCAACAGAGAGTGGCCGGCAAAAAGGCTTGCATGTGCCCGACTATCCTCTCTGGAACCTTATTCATCTAAAAAGAAAAGAGTTTCGAACGGTAACCAATAAATCAAGTTTACTTCGGTTTTGGAACGAAGCAAGTAATTTTGATCTGATATTGAGAAACTATTTTATATTCTCTTTAATTCGATTACGATAGGTATAATATCAACCGTAAGAGGAATATTGGCCCGAGGGTGTTGAAAACCAATTGCCTTTGTAGTTGTGATGAGCGCGCAGGGGACAACACCTCCTTAATTCTCCTCAACCATTTCATTTTTGAACCATTCTGGAAGAGCGCGGAGTGGATTGCTGGAAGCGCTTGGGTACCTTCCGCATGTCCTGAAGCTATTGCTGCAAAAGATTCCAGCACCGACGAAGGAGGGATCCAGCCACCAGAGATAAGGTCTAAAAAGGAGGTGAAAGTATAAGTGGGACTGCTCTTGAACAATTTGGTCTTTATTCCGCCAAAACCCCCAAATGAATGAGGATTGCCATGGGACTTTTCGATTTTGTCAAAGACATAGGAAAGAAGCTCTTCGGTGCTGACGAAAAGCCGGAGGAAAAGATCAAGGAACACCTTTTGGAATCCAACCCGGGAATCACGGGTCTCGATGTTGCTTTTGATAATGGTGTGGTCTCTCTTTCCGGACAGGCGGCCAGCCCTGAGGCCATGGAAAAGGCTGTTTTAATGGCCGGTAATGTACTGGGCGTCTCGGAAGTCAAGGTCGACGGGCTGCAGGCACCGGAGGTTACGGAGCAGGTTGAATATTACACCATCAAAAAGGGAGATACGCTCTCGGCCATCGCCAAGCGGTTTTACGGGAATGCCAATGACTATCCCAAGATTTTTGAGGCGAACCGTGAAGTCATCCGCGACCCGGATCTGATATTCGTCGGCCAGAAAATCCGCATTCCGCTTAAATGATCGGTCGGGAGGATCGTCCTGCTTTAACTTCCTGCCGAATGCTTGGATGTGACAATAAGAATTGGAGTGCGCCATGAGTATTACTGAGTTGTTAGGATCAATCATCCAATCGGGTATGACGGCATCGTCCCATGACCGCTTGAAAAATGCCTTGGGTGGAGGAAGTGGCGGTTTGCTGGACAATCTCTCTTCGCTGTTTGGTAGTTCTGCCGGCTCAGGCGGCAGCATGCTGGAAGCGCTGTCGTCAAAGCTCGGTGGAGCTTCCAGCGGCGGTGGCCTGGGTGGCTTACTGGGAAGCGTTCTGGGTGAAACTGAACAGGCTGTTGGCGGGAGAGAGAATCTTGCCCTTGGCGGACTCGGAGCGCTTGCCGGCGCTCTTTTGGGAGGCGGAGGAAAATCTATGGGCGGAGCTCTGGGTGGCGGTGTTCTGGCGCTTCTTGGGGCAATGGCTTACAAGGCATTGAAAGATAGTGGCGCTGAGACACCCAGTGTGCCGGTGGGGTTAACGCAGCCAAAAACGGAGGCCGATCGGCAGAGGCTCGAACAGCATGCAGAGCTCATTTTGCGGGCCATGATCAATGCAGCCAAGGCGGATGGGCAAATCGATCAAAGCGAAGTCCAACGCATCATCGGCAAGCTAAACGAGGATGGTATCAACGCAAACGAGCAGCAATTTATTATAATGGAAATGCAAAAGCCGATGGAGACAGAGCAACTCATCGCCGCCGCCCGAGGCAACCAGGAAGTTTCCACACAATTGTACGCGGCTTCCTTGCTCGCCATTGAAGTAGACACACCTGCTGAGCAGCAATACCTCGATCAATTGGCAACCGGTTTAGGGCTTACCCCGGAGGTGACCCGGCAGATTCGAGGATTTGCTGGCTTCTAATGGCGCGCTGTGGTCCAAGACGGGAGCCGCTCTCACACAGAGTGCGGCTTCCTGTTTCAGGATCAACTTTCCAACGCCGCAAGGGCAAAGGGTTGGGGATCTAAAGGGAAATACTTTGCGCCACGCGGAACCCATAACTGACGCTGCGCAGCTCAGGCCGGTGATTGCGAAACGAGCACCGAAAGTAATCCTCTCGGCTCAAAACAAACGAGCCACCACGAACCACACGCGATTTTCCCGATACGGGCGGCCGCAAATCGCCGGTCCGATAACGTTGATACGCTTCGACCTCAAACCAGTCCTCACACCACTCCCACACGTTTCCCGCCATCTGGTAATGGCCCCAGATACTGCAGCCCTCGGAGTAGTCGAGAACGCTGCAGGTAGTTCCGGCGCCCCGATTGTCGGCATGGCGGCACTTTCCCTCATCCCATTCATCGCCCCAGGGATACCGACGGCCGTCCACTCCTCGCGCCCCCTTTTCCCACTCCAGCCCCAAAGGCAGCCGAAGACCCGCCCACAGGCAATACGCCTTTGCGTCTTGCCGGCTCACATGCACCACCGGGTGGTCCGAATATTCCCGGGGGAAGCTTGGACCTCTCCACACGGGCGTCCCCCATGGGGGATCCGGAGTGCGGTGACCCGTTTCTTCCACAAAATGCAGGTACTGCCTGTTGGTTACCGGGTGCAGCCCGAGATAATAAGGCGGCAGATCTACCGGGAACGGTTCACCACCGCCTTCATTTTCTCCGGGTCCACCTGCCAGGAAAATTCCGCCGGGCACCAGCAACAGGCTGCTTGCGTCCTGTGAGTTTTCGATTCGCAACTCGGTCCCTTCAGGCAGCCATTGAGGATATTTGAGCTGAGAAAAAACGCTGATGCGCCTGGCCATTATCGACTCCCTCTTTTTGCAGGATCAAGCGATGAGATGAAAAAATGTTCTCTTGGTTCATTTTAGCCAATTCTTCTCCGCGCTCCACGGATTTACTTACCGCCGTAATTGACACATTCAATCTTTTCGACATCGATGACATGCTTTCTCTGAGTTCCCGTACAGCCTGTTAACAGAGGAGACTCCGCGCCTGAACACGCGTCCGGATCTTCTCCGCAGCCCAAACCTCCCTTGGTTTTAGATTGAAAAGGTCGCTCACCAGATTTGCGAGTCTTTCCACGCATGACGGTGGCGATCTCAACGCTCCCGGTACGCAGGAGCAAATGAAAATGATTGGATAGCAGAGCCCATGCATAGCAACGGGTCTCTGTTGCCTGCAAAATATCCCCTAAACCGATCAAGAAAATCCTCCTGTCCTGATCGTCATCGAAAATCCTTCTTCGGACGATCCCTCAAACAATGATGTGATACAGCGCCCCCGGGGCATCTATGCGTGCTTTTCTTGGCATATCTCTCTATCATGGCTGAACAGGTTCACCATGCGCCATGGGGTTTGCCTGTTGACCGCAGTATCAAGCTTCGATTATTATTGGGTGAAATTTAGAGAGATTGATCTTGCTGTACCGAGAAACGGCAAAGCCACTGAAAAGTGGCGGCGCAAAGCTACGGGTCTAAAGCCGCAAGGCTATGATGGCTGAGCTGCCTACGGTTCGCATCATTTACGCCTCTGGCTTGGTATGCCCGGAGGCGTTTTTTTTTGGGGGAAATGTTGCCCCCTCAGTCTCTCATGCCGTGCTATTTGCTGCTGCGCGCTTAGTTCATTGATCTAGAATCACCTGGCTGTCTCCCTTGCTGCATGGAAAAAACACAACATCGAGTCCACCCCGTAATTGGATTGCATAAAGAAGCTCTCATTTTTAGTTACCGCAAGCCTCTAAAGCTACATGTTTGATCCAAACGATTAAAAGCAAGGAGGAAAAAATGAAAAATCTAGTCTACTCGTTTTTCGCAATCTTTTGCAGCTTGGTGATCGTAACGGCCGGTTTGACTGCGAACATAGTGAATGTCGAAACGCACCCGGTAACGACCTGTGCTGAATCCTGCAATGGGGTAGGGTGGCTCTCCCTTACTTTTGATGCGGGGACTGAATTAACTGGCGGAGCACATGAGTTTGGCGGGGATTATTTGACCCTGCAAATAGCTTCCGATGCTCCCTTGTGCCAGAGTATCGATTATCAAATAAGCGGGGCGGATTCGACCCCGGTATTGACGCCCGGTTTACCGGCCGGTAGCTATGGTCCTGTGACTTTGACGGGCGGGCCCATCACAGGAACGGGTGGTGGTATTTATTTTTTAGTGAGGGGAAATCGGGGTGATCGAAGCGTGTTTATTTCTATTATCAGTGAAGACGCTTCATCCATAACCGCGCCCGAAGGAGGCTTAACCCTGACTTTGTTCGACTCATTGCCCCATCATGGCTTTTTGTGGAAAAAAAATGCTGAGGGCAACTATGTTGACGGAGTGGAATCCTCAGACAACTCTCTCCAACTGGAAACCAACCGTGCGCACGAGGCCGAAGTTTTGGCTTCTTTGGAATCAAATTGCGGTCTCTATTTCGTAGGAGACTGCCTGTTGGCCCATCTACTTTTTGCACAAGCCGATGCCGGTCCGAATCAAGTCGTATTTGATGCAGTCGAGCTGAGTGGGAGCGGATCTCCGGGGACCATCGTCCAATATGACTGGCAGCTGCTGCACTGGGACAACTCACAATTCAACAGGGCTGCCGCGGGAGTGAGCCCCACGATATCCAATCTGGAGCCGGGCTTCTATACGGTTGTCTTAACTGTCACTAATGATCTTGGCTGCGGCGGGGAAAGCTCGAAAATTCTAGCCGCTGCCGGACCATGCAGGCGAACGAGTGCTTCGTCGTATCTTTTGCTGCTGGATGTCCGACTCGAACCGCTGGTTCGGCATCGATTTTGATACAAGAGGGTACTTTTCTGGATATACCTTATGGACTCTACCGTCAGGTCAACGTCCAAATCCGGGCAATACAGATGCTCCGGCCCCGGCATCTGTACCTTGAGTATCGCGGAGACTGGGGCCGCTTCGAACCATGGAAATTCCGCGAAAGGCAAGAATAGCTCCTCCTGCTCGAGTAGAATCCAAAAGCCATGCCTTGAAATATTGGTGACCTCAACCGAAGTGGGCATTCCACGCTGTTTTGATTTCATCTTTGCGCTCCTTGATCAGACAACGCAAAAGTCGCAGTTCAGATTCGGATAAACCAAAGTTTCTTGCCAATTGGATGTCCGGCTCGTTCTAGAATTTGGCCTCTCCATGTCCACATGGATTGTTCAACTGCTTGGAGAACGGATGATTTGCCACGGGAGTCTCGACCGGCTCGTAATGCTCGGGGGAAAGCCCTTCCATGCATATACCCGAGCACAAGATGGTAGAGCAGTGCATAGTCTGTGGAACCTTGCACGTTGGGCTCGCCGCGCAAAGCATTAATACCGTCGCCGGCGATGCCCATATTGCCGAGCAGCAACTGCACAATGGCTGCGGCACGGATGTTTTGTAATCCCACCGTATGCTGGGTCCAGCCCAGAGCATAAAGCATGGTTCCCGCCTTGTCGGGAGCCCCGGTGGCCGCATAGGCTTCATAGACCTTCAGCAGGTCTTTTTTGGAAACCCCGCTGATCTCGGAAACCTTTTCGGGTGTGTAGCGCGAATAATGCTGCTTCATGAGCTGAAAAACACAGCGGGGATCCTTGAGGCTGGGGTCTCTTTTGGGCACTTTGTTCTGGTCCGTGGCATAAGCCCATTGCTTGCTGTCGTAAGCTCCCTTTTGCGAATCGTACCCGGTAAACAGGCCGTCCTCGAATCCATAGGCGTCGCCGACAATGAAAGAGGCATTGGTGTAGTTCACAACATAGTCTTTAAAGTACTTTTCATTCTCAATAATGTGGTTGATCATACCGCCGAGAACGGCAATATCGGTGCCAGAACGAAGAGGGACATGAAAAGTGGAGCGTGCAGAGGTGCGTGAAAATTTTGGGTCGACGTGTATAACCACTGCGCCTCTGGACTTTGCGTCCAGGACCCACTTAAAAGAAATAGGGTGCTGCTCGGCAGCGTTGCTGCCCATGATCAGGATGGCGTCCGCATTCTTGATGCCGATCCAGTGGTTGGTCATTGCGCCGCGTCCGAACGACTCTCCCAGAGCCGCAACAGTGGCGCTGTGTCAGATGCGTGCCTGATGGTCCATATGGACCACGCCAAGAGCTCGCATCGCCTGGTGCGTCAGCGAGCACTCTTCGTTGTCCATGTGTGAGGTGCCAAGCGCAAATACTTTTTCGAGCCGGTTGACAGCCTGACCCTTGGCGTTGTTTAATTACGGGTTCTTATCTCTGCCTTCCTTAATCCTCTGAGCAATGCGGTCAAGCACCCAATCCCAGCTTTCTTCTACCCGCTTGTCACTGTTCGGGGCCCGGTAGAGAGGCTTGGTGACGCGATGAGGATTGCGCGTCAAGGAGAGCATGGCCGCACCCTTGGCGCAAAGTGCGCCCTGGTTGATGGGAAAATCCGGATCGCCTTCCGTGCTCACCAGTTCGCCGTTTTTGAGATGGGTGATGATGTGGCAATTCACAGAACAAAACGGGCAGACACTGATAACTTCTTTGGCTCCTTCGATTTTGAGGTCGGCGGCATAAGCCCGCAGTGGCCTTAAAATCGAAACCGAGTTGTGACAGGGAAAGGCTGGCCACACCGGCCCCCGTCACTTTAATAAAATCGCGTCGGTTCAACTGCATTGCAGCCTCCTTGCCGGCCGGGAAAAACCGGTACCGAACCGGGTTTGATTGAATAAGAATAAGTTTGAGGATGGTAGAATCAAGAGTGGCATATGAGGTCCCTGGAGTCAAGTAAAATGTAATGATTATAATATGTTATATAACGTATATATGATGAAAACGAGAGCTTAGTGCCCTAAAATCACTGGCGAGCGTGATCCGATGCGGCGTAAATGGTTAGCTGACTTTTCTATGTTAATATTGACATAACGGTCCTCAAAATTTTTTGAGGGCGGAATCGCTCGTGATGATTCTTTCGGGATGCGTGTAAATGGTGAAGCTCTCGTCGCGCAGAAACCCGATCAGGGTGATATTGAGCTGATCAGCCATGGAAACGGCCATATCGGTGGGAGCGGACAGCCCGGTCAGAATCTGCAGCCGTGCACGTCCGGCCTTCTGCACCATCTCAAAGCTCAAGCGTGAAGAGACGATTGCCAGGTAGGCGTCTTCTAAATTGTCTTGGCGGAGCAGCCTGCCGACCGTTTTATCAAGGGCATTGTGCCTGCCGATATCTTCGGCAAAGGCCAGCAGGTTTCGGCTACGGTCGAAAATCGAAGCAGAATGGGTTGCCCCAGTGATCCTGAACAACTCTTGGCTGGTCTCGTAAACGGACTTTAACCGCCAGATATCACTGACGTATATTCGATCGTGGCGCTGCGACGGGCACATCGCCATGCATATATCGGTCGATCTTCGCTTGCCGCACAGTCCGCAACTGGATTTGCTGAAATAATTATTATCCTGCGCCCGATAATCCATACCGGCGGGCCTCCTCTCCTTCAGCCGGACCATAATTCTGCCCGAATTCGCTGCAGGTGAGCAATGTTCTATGGCCAGAAAATCGCTCCAGCTATCGACGATGCCCTCACTGTAGCAAAAGCCGGCAGCCAGATTCAAATCATCCCCCGGCGAACGCATGGTGATGGCATAGAGAGTGCCATCGACGTAGATTTCAAGGAGCTCTTCTACGGCCAGGGCGTATTCTGCCGCAAACAGATTCCTATCTCTGAAAGTTGACGATCTATGCTTGAGGATGTGCATATTGTCGCTCAACGTTTGGATGCAACCGATAAGGGGCGGGAAGCTTGCTCGTCGAAGCTCTCTACCTGCCAGGGAAAAAGTTCTTGAGCCTTCAACAGGGCCAGGTTTTCAATTTCATTAAACCAGGTGTTGAAATTGTCGAGCAACTTTCTCCCGAGCTCCGTCAGTTGATAGCCGTCCCGTTTGTTGCCGCTGCGCTCGATGAGCTTGGCTCCAACCACCATTTCGGTTTTCTTGATTTTTCCCCAAGCGGCTCGATATGACATTCCCAACTCGTCTGCAGCCTTTTTGAGCGAGCCGTATGCTTCTACGTTAGCCAGCAGTTGAGCGCGTCCGATTCCAAAGAACAGACCGTCAGCGGTCTCCAACCAGAGATGAAGCCTCATTGTTGGTCGTTGCTTGGTCGTTGTAAAGCTTTCCTGGTCCACTATAGCCTCACAGTCTTTGATATCAAACTTTCCAGATTAGGTGGCGAGCACCCTTAAGCCGCTTAAACGGAAGACCTGCCAGAATTCCTTGCTTCACCAGTTCGCGGTCTTCTACCACGCTGCCGGCAAGAACATGGATCCCGCAACGAAAAAGTGAAGGGACGAACGGGGTGCTCGGCCCCAGCATAACTTTTTTAGCCGTTGTCGAGCAGCAGCTCAATATCTCGGCCAGCGTGCCGTTGGCAAGCGTGGTGGCGGATATGGCCACCAGGTCTGCTAAGGGAAGAATGTGGGGTGCCTCTTCGGCCTTTATGTCTCCCGGTCTTGGGCTCTTTTCCAAAATCCATAAGTCGCTGAACTCATCCGCCAATTCTTCAATAAACGGAAAATGCCCGATTACGGCCACCTTTTTGCCTCTGCCGCAGCGCACTATCAACTCCTGCGCCTTGATGCTCTGCAGTTGGTGCGCGGGCGGAGACGGTAGCATCGAGTTCAAGCTAGCGAGGCCGATGGTCGCCTCCATGGGATCTTCACTCAGAATACTCCGAGCCAGGACCCTGGCCGATCCACGGGCTTGGATTAGCGGCACGTTCTGGATGGGCACAGGATGATGCACTGCCCAAGTGGCGATTCCCATGCGGACACTCTGAACGGCAACGAGATGACCCCGCTCGCCGGCTATGATCTCTTGTACTTGATGATCCGGAACCTGGTCGATCTCTTGGAGAAGCTCCCGGAGAAGCTCTGCTTGCTTCATAATTTTTCAATGCGCACAGCGCAAGCCTTGTATTCCGCGGTCTTGCTGGCCGGATCGAAAACCGGATTGGTCAGCCAGTTGGCGCAACCTTCGCGGAAGTGGAAAGCCATCCAAACCAGACCCGGGGGGACCTGGGGAGTGATTCTTGCGGTCACCTCAACCGCGCCGCGCCGGGATTTCACCCGGATGCGCTCGCCTTGTTGGACGCCGAGCCGCTCGGCATCGGCAGCCGAGATATCGGCCGTTTCCTCGGGCAGGAGAGTATTCAGCCCTTCGCAACGGCCCGTTTGGGTGCGTGTGTGGTAATGATACAGCCTGCGACCCGTGCTGAGCACCAACGGATATTCCGCATCAGGTGTTTCGGCGGGAGGCGTCCATTCGATTGCGTGAAAACGTCCAAGACCACAGGTGAAGCAGCCGTCTTTGTGCAAAAAAGTCGTGCCGGGGTGATCCTCGTTAGGCACGGGCCATTGGAGACCGTCCCGTTCGAGGCGCTCATACTTGATGCCGACCAACTGCGGGGCCACCACGCTTACTTCGTTGTCCCAGATTTCCTGGGCGCTGTTGGAAGCCCATTCATGTCCCAAGCGCTTAGCCAATTCTTTGAAAATCCACCAGTTGGGCATCGCCATGCCTGGTGCCTCGCTTGCCGTGCGCACTCGGTTAACGCGCCGCTCGCTGCTTGCGAAGGTGCCGTCGTTTTCGCTCCATGCCGCGGCCGGCAGTATAACATGGGCGAAGCGGGTTGTCTCGGTTGGAAAAATGTCCTGGCACACCAGGAGCTCGGCCGATTGAAGGCAATGCTCCACGTGCCGGATATCGGGCTCAGTGTTGGCAAGGTTTTCACCGAACACATAGAATGCCTTGACCTTGCCGTCCACCAGCCCATCCATCATGGCGGGTATGGTCAGACCCGGTTTGGGGGATAACTTCACTCCCCAGAATTTCTCGAATTTTGCCTGGTTACCGGGATCGTCAACCTTCTGATAGCCGGGAAAGACGTTGGGCAGCGCCCCCATGTCACAAGCGCCCTGCACGTTGTTTTGTCCGCGCAAGGGATTGACGCCGCCGCACTCAAAACCGACGTTGCCGAGCAGCATCTGCAGATTGGCGCAGCTGAGGACGTTGTTGACGCCGCAAGTGTGCTCGGTGATGCCCAGTGTATAGATAAGCATGGCCGGCTTGATGGAGGCGAGCTTGCGCGCGACCTCCCGGATGGTTTGCGGGCTGATTCCGGAAATTTCAGCCGCGCGCTCCGGGGGATACTCCCTGACCTTTTCCGCCAGGGTGTCGAACTCCGTCGTACAGCTCGCCACATATTGCTTGTCGTATAAATCCTCTTCGATCAGGACATGCATGATCCCGTTAAGCAGGGCTATGTCCGAGCCTACTTTCAGGGGAACATGCAGATTGGCGTATTCTGCAATACCGCTTCGGCGTGGATCCATTACAATCATTTCGGCGCCGCGGGTGAGCGCCTGCTTGATGAAGGTGGCCGCCACCGGGTGTGCTTCGGTGGTATTGGAACCGATCACCAGGAAGAGATTCGCCTTGGCAAAATGAGCAAAAGAATTTGTCATTGCTCCGGAACCGAATGCTGCCGCCAGACCGGCGACGGTGGGGGCGTGTCAGGTACGTGCGCAGTGATCGATGTTGTTGGTGCCGATCACCGCGCGAAAAAGCTTCTGCATTTGATAGGAATCTTCATTGATGCTGCGAGCACAGCTCACCCCGGCTATGGCGTCGGGACCATCGCTCCGGATGATCTCCTTGAATCTATCGGCGACCAGATCGAGAGCCTCATCCCAGGAGGCTTCGCGAAAGCCTCCGTTTTCCCTGATCAGTGGAGTTTTGAGCCGTTCCCCGGAGTAGATGAATTCATAGCCGAAACGGCCCTTGACGCACAGTCTGCCCTGGTTTGGCTGCGCTCCTTCGACTCCGGTCACCTTGATGATCCTGCCGTCTTTGACGTGCAGCCACTGCTGACAGCCCACTCCGCAGTAAGGACAGGTTGTGCGGATTTTTTTGACTTCCCAGGGCCGGGCGAGGCCGAAAGCCTTCTTTTCGAAAAGCGCCCCTACCGGGCAAGCCTGAACGCATTCACCACAATGGACGCAACGGTCATAATCGGCATCGGGGTAGGGGGCGGGCTGGGCTTCTTGCACTTCCTCCGTACGCTCCGGAGGAGGGATCGCAAGGTTCACCTGAACCTCATTGCAGGCTTTGATGCAGCGGCCGCACCGAATGCAGCGCGAAAAATCGCGAACAAACATCGGATGGGTGTCATCCACCGGGAAATCCATCTTTTGCGGGGTGTAACCATTGAGCTTAATGCCGTAGGCGATGGCGAGGTCTTGCAGCTTACATGCACCATAGGCGGGACAGAGGGTGTCATGCCAGGGTCTTTTGATCGTATCAACCTGGAAATCGGTCCAATGGCTGACGTCGAAATCGCTCACTAGACAGTTGTGCTGCCCGGACAGGAGCAGCTTCTCCAGAGCGGCCGTTCTGGCCTCATGTACTTTTTTGCTGTCTGTGCGGACCTCCATGTCGTGCTCGACCGGGGTGGCACAGGCCGGCTGCAGTTCTCCCATGCCTTTCACCTCGACCACGCATACGCCGCAAACCGCCGTCGGACCGGTTCCCGGCAGATGGCACAAGGTTGGAATGTGGACCTGATGGGCTGAGGCCGCCTCCAGGATAGTCTGACCGGGCTCGAACAAAACCCGTGCTCCATTGAGTTTGAATGTGCTCTCCATCGTTCACGCTCTCTCTGAAAAAGTCCCAAGCACCCTTTACGGGAAACGCCGCTCTCATATATGTCAATAATGACATATGGCAGTTGTGGCATAATACCTGAGACGGTTTCCCTGTCAAGCGATTTTACTCGCAGGTGTAGCGCAAATCCTTTGCTTTATCTCCCTCGCGCGGCGTGATAACGAGAAAATTCTAGGTTGTCCTGGCAGATTGAGCGGTTGTCTGATTCAGGCTTAGCGCCAAAGGTCGGATAAGTTGATTTCTATTTCAATGAAAGGAACAGCTCTTACTTTAGCTTCCCCTGCATGAAGACCGGCAACTGTCCATTCACCTTCCTTTAACCGGAAAACCTCCAGTGTCTTGTCAATCGGATCAATCAGCCAGAGAAAAGGAACTCCATATTGAGCATAGATGGGCATTTTATCCATTCGGTCTCGCCGCCGGGTACCGGGCGAAAGAATTTCACAAATCCAATCCGGAGCAACCGATATCCAATTATGGGGTTCTTCGTCGGGATATCTCTCTTCTCTCCAACCCGCCAGATCGGGAACCAAAATATTCTCTCCCAGTCCGACTTCCGGTTCAACTAGAATGATCCATCCACCAGGTCCTCCTTCTCCGAATTGATACGGGGATCCTATTTTTTTATCCAATGCTGATGTTGTGTAAATATGTGTTCTTGACGGCCTCGGAGTTACAACCAACTCGCCATTGATGATTTCTCCAGTCGTGTTTTCCGGAATACTCAAGAGCTCCTCATAGGCCGCTTTCCGCTTCGCTGTTTCAGGCATACCTTTCACCTCCTTTCATGCTGGGGTACGACGAACATCGTTTTGCGTTGTATCACCTTAAGATATTAAAAATTTCATATAATGGCAGATAAAATCCTGTCAAATCGTGCGATCGCCAAAAAAATTGAAAAAAAATTTACGGCGCAGCGCAAGTTTCTTCCGTTTGGGTTGTTTAACAGGTTAAGAGCAAAATGTTGCAGCGAGGGCTGCATGACAGGGCATGCCGCCTAAAGCTGCACATTCGATGGGAGTAGGTCTAAATGAAGGCTTGTGAAACCTTAACTGCGAATTATCGAAATAGAAAGGGGTGGATACTATGTCACCGGCTGACCGGCCTACAAAGCTAGTGAGTGGAAACGTGGTGCATACCGAAGCTGTCAGTGCGCCGAAAACGAAGAACAGTTACAGCAAGATGGAATGGGCGGGGGCGTTTGGTGATGTCGGCACCCTGATTCCCTTCGTGGTTGCCTATATCACCATAATTAAGGTCGACCCCCTTGGACTTCTGTTCATGTTTGGAATATCTTTGCTGGTTGCCGGATTCTACTACAGGACACCAATTCCGATCCAACCCATGAAGGCCATCGGCGCAGCAGCCATTGCCGGTGGCATAACCCCGGCGGCTCTTTATGGATCGGGCCTTACGACGGGGCTTTTCTGGTTCCTTGCCGGCATAACGGGGGCTGTACGACCGATCGCGAAACTTGCCACCAAACCGGTTGTGCGCGGCATCATGCTGGGCCTGGGGCTTTCGTTCATGGTGGATGGAATCAACCGTATGAGAACAGCACCCATTCTGGCCGGCATTGCCCTGGTTGTCACTTACCTACTTCTAACCAACCCCAAAATCCCGGCCATGTTCATGCTCCTGATCATCGGCGTTATCTCTGCGGTGATCATGGACCCGCAACTGATCTCGGAGCTGGCCAAGATTCATATCGGCTTTAGATTGCCGGTGTTCAGCCTCCATATGATCACCTGGAACGACCTCGTCGTGGGGACTCTCCTGTTCACGATTCCCCAGATCCCCCTTACCTTGGGAAACGCGGTCATTGCTATCACTGCGGAAAATAATACGCTTTTTCCCGACAGGCAGGTTACTGAAAAGAAAATCGCTGTTTCCCAGGGCATCATGAACCTGGTCTCACCCTTTTTTGGCGGGATTCCCATGTGCCACGGTGCCGGCGGCATGGCCGGCCATGTGCGCTTCGGGGCTAGAACCGGCGGCGCTCTGGTAATACTTGGAGCCATTTTGATCGTTATCGGCCTATTCTTCAGCGAATCGGTGTCGATCATTTTCAAGATATTCCCGAATGCGATCCTGGGTGTAATCCTGTTTTTCGCAGGATCAGAGCTGGCCATCGTAGTGAAGGACATCGGAGATAAAAAATCCGACTTTTATGTGATGCTGATCGTGGCCGCTTTCGCCATGTGGAACATGGGTGTGGCCTTCCTTGTTGGGATCGTTATGGACAACTCACTGAGACGAGGATGGGTGAAAATTTGAACTTCAGGAAGCGGGATAAGACGGAGTAAGGATTCGAGGGCAGAGGGAGGAAGAAAGTGAGATGCGAAAAAGTCCGGACGAAACTATCCGCGTATCTGGATAGGGAAGTCGATGCTGATGTTCATCGAGAGATAACCGGGCATCTGGAACAGTGCTTGGGATGCCGGGAGGATTTGAAGAATCTTCGAGGCATCGATGCGCTGCTAAGCACTATGCCGCGGTATGCTCTGTCCGCCGATTTCGCAAAAGCTGTGGTAGCCAGGGTGCAAAAACCTGCTTCAGCCGAGCTGAAACGGAGCTTTGTTCAGCGGCTTTGGAACGGCTTGCTTGAGCATTCCGAAAAGTTCCTGGAGCTTCTCGATCCCGAGTTGCGTATCGGCACACGCTCACTCGATGAGTTCAACGATGTCCCGGCATGCTTCATCGGCCATGCATATTTTAAGGTTTTAGGGCCACAGAGGTGACAATTTTGAAGGAAGGATTTTGGGGCAATTCACTCAATATTATTCTGATCTTATCATTCCTGTGCTACCAACGACTCACTCTGTGTGGCTCCTTTTCGACCAGTAAAATATCAGGAGCATCGCGGAAGCTGCCAACAGGACGAGGCCTTCAAAAACGGAATATCCTATCAGTGGAAGCCCCACAACCGTCAGAATCAAGGGGACGACCCTGCCGAAAAACTCTCTTTTCGGCAATCGCTTCTGTTCATCCAGCCGGGAAGGCGTCCCCAGCTCGCAGCCGAACATCGAACACGAAGTGCCCATCTTAACCTCTACGAAATACAAGACTCCAATCACACCAAATATTGTGAGCACAACCATCACAGAGCTCCAGTTCATTCCGGTCGGTAATAGTGCTCCATCGCTGCATCAGTCTACTTGCTCTCCTGGCCACCCTAAAGCCGATTATGCCTTAATGCGCATAAAGAATCAACTGTTGGCAATTTTTGTTGAACCGGTTTAGGGATGGTGCTATGCTCCGCTTCCGTTATGTCGCATTTGATATAATTTATTTCCGATTCTAGCCGACAGAAATCTCCCTATTTTGTTTATGAGAAAGGTTTTTAAGAGCAGTGAGGAGAATGTGATACGCGCTTACATTGGTTTTGATGACACGGACTCTCTGGATTCGGATCGTGGAACGGGTAAACTGGCCCGCTGGTTCCAAGGGCAATTGCCTGAAGAGTGCTGCATGTGGGGAGTGGTGCGCCAGCAACTTCTGGTTCATGAAAGCATTCCTTATACCTCACATAACAGCTCTGCGTGCTTTATCGTGGAAATACCCGAGTTGAACTTTTTGAGCGAGCTTGTTTGCAGGGCCGCCCGGCATCTTGAGCGTCATGCGTTTGAGGGAAGCGACCCTGGGCTATGTGTAACTTATGAGGGAGACCCCGCGCTGCCTCGGCTGATAACCTTCAGCCAAAAATGCACAAGTCAGGTTGTGAGCCAAAGGGATGCCATGGAAGCTACACGCAGCATGCACCTTTCCGGCCATGGGGGTACCAATGACGGCATTATAGGGGCAGCCGCAGCCGTCGGCTTGACGGCCCACGGATGGAGCGGCCGATTCATCGAATTTGGGAAGCTGCGCGATTTACCGGAAAGAGTTCGCGTATCGGAGCTCGAAAAGTGCAACATCCTTCCCGTCTCTATAGACCGCGACGGGTACGTTCCAGCTCCTGAAGATCTGGTTCTAACAAAAGGGTGGATACGTCCGCGTTTATGGGGTAACAGGCCTATTCTTCCGGTCATTCCAGGTGGGAATGGCGTTTGGGAATCCCTGGGAGAAAAGCGCCAAAAATGAAATAATTAAAGCGGAACCTCGAGCTTCTAGATGTCTAACGGGCTGCTCGAAAAAGCACTGCCTCGCGTTGCGTCATCCGGTGCGAATCAATGACCGCACTCTTCGTTAGCCTCCTCGCGGATTGCCCGGTATTGCTCGACAAAAGCGCTCAGGGTGCTGGCCTGTCTTTCCATGTAATCTACCCAAAGGGCGAGCATTTCCTTCCCCTCCTCAGTGAGGCAATACATGCGCTTTGCCGGTCCAGAGGATTCAGTATCCCATTCGGAGGAAATCAGCCCATCTCCTTCCAATTGGCGCAGGTGACGATAGATCATCCCTGGCGGCGCCTGCCCTTCCACAAATCCGAACTTCTGGATGCTCTGGATCAGCTCATACCCATAGGACGCTTTAGGGTAAAGACCGAGCAGGATTGATGGTTGGATGTAGCGCTCTCGCTTGCCCTGTTGCGGTTGCGGTTTTTTATTTTTCAGTTTTTGCATATCTTTTCTTGACCTATATCCTTAAAGGATATATATTCATTTTGAATGCAAATGGCAAGATTTCTGCGATCCAACCCGTTTTCGGCCAGTCAAAAGGAGGAAACCATGGCCACCATCTTCGTTCGTGAGAGGCGTAAAATTGAGGTCGGCGAAAAGAAGCCCCGTTATCGGGTTGTCGGCGTCCATGACCTCAACCTTAAGATCTATGTGGAGCATATTCGTAAGAAAGAGCTCGACCAGCTTGCTGAGGCCACCGGAGCCAATGTCGTAATCCTCAAGGGCGGAAAGGAGGAAAAGGAAAAGGCCGAAAAGGCGGCAGCAGGCAAATAACAGCCCGGGCAGCCGCCCAGCTTCAGGTCAATCACCTCCGGAATGCCCGCTCCGTGCACTACTCTTCTTTGTGGATGATGGTGCCCACGTGTTTGCCTTCCAGGGCATCGAGGATATGTTCCGGATGATGCAAGGCGTCGATGATCTGAAGCTCCTTCAAGCACTTTGCGCGCTGGAGCAAGGTAAGAATCGGCCGCTCGATGATTAGGTCGTCAAGGTCGAGCTCAAGCAGCTCCCTGGCAGAAATCCGATCGAAGAAGCGGAGGTTCTTGCGCTCTGCTTCGACAACTTTTTTCGGGTCGTTGCTGAACAAGCCCTTTTCGTCTTTAAGGTAGATGAGGGAGCGGGCGCCTATGTTTTCGGCCAGCAAAAAGGCTCCACAATCCGTTCGGTGGGGAGGGATGGAGCCGTATTCAGCGGGATGTTCAAAAAAACCATAGGGTGGAATCCCGTATGTGATCGGCAGGAATCCGCGCCTGCAGAACATGGTGAGCTGCTCCAGATTGTCGCCGTGCCCGATCTTGACGCCTCCGTGCTTATTGAGGAGCACGCTCATTATTTCAGCGTTCTGCCAGGAGACTTTATCCCCAAGCTTTGAAAGCACACCGGTGGGCATACCAAGATCGATTCCAATGTTGTAGACGTGCCGTGCGCGGCTGCCGCCGCCGGTCATCAGAATGATCAAGTACTTTTCCTTCGCCTGCACAAGCACATCCACGATGGGCAGGACTGCCTTCGCTCCGCGATCGATAATGCTCTGCCCCCCGATCTTGATGACATTGATCTCGGGCTGCATGCGAAAATATTCTTTGGCTTCTGTGCTTCTCAGAAATTCCTTGCTCACCAGGGATTCACCCATCAGCGGGGAGTCGATGTGGAGCCTTCCAGTATCACTCTCTTCTTTTATAAGCTTTGACATATTGCTCCTTATTCCATGCGAGTACCGGTCGGTCAGGGACTCCTCGTAGGAAAGTCGCAGACCTTGCTGCACGTTCCTGTTTCACCCATTGGAAACGCTGCAGATCATATGGTGATAGTCCAGCAAAGTCAAGTTTGCAGCGAGCAACAGTGCCGGCAGCTCTCCTCGTCAAGTAGCAGATATTATTGCCGTCTGGATACCCCACCTTACTGGTGGCATTTAATCTTGATTCGGAATTGCCGTGGCTTCAAATCCGTATTCTCGCAGTATCTTTTGTCCTTCGGGCGACAAAATATACATGGCCAGCCGCCATCCCTCATCTGAGGCTCCATTCCTGACCAGCAAGCCGTAATCGGCCCCTACGGAGAGCTCTTCAGGTATTTTGATGATTTTAAGGGCTTCCACTTCCTTTTGCGCCAACACCGCATTGGTGCAGTAAGTAAGGAAGATGTCAGCCTTCTTCTCGCTCATGACCCAACCGTATTGGTTGTGCCCTGCGGGAGGCTTCTCACTGTCTGGCCCGCCGGTGAGCTGGAGCGCCTTTTCGGAAAGCGCCGCAAAGCTTCCCTGCTTTATTGTGTCCGCTTTCTTAAAGAGCTCCCAGGCATAGTCGCCGCTTGGATCTGCTTTCGGTGTCGAAGTTCCCACTCTAATGTTTTTGTCCAAAAGGTTATTCAGGAGAGTTTCTGTTGTTACCTCCACGTCAGGCTGAGCCAGTGCACAAAGCTGATTACGGGCGAACAGCACCACAGGGCTTCCCCATCCGTCGGATGCAAGTTTTTGGGGGTGGGCCATGTTCGCAGAAGCGAAAACATCGGGATTTTCTCCTCCTTCAATCGCCTTCAGCAAAATCCCGCTTGGGCCGAACTTTGGTGTCACCTCCGTCTTATAGGTTTTTTCATAGGAAGCCGCGACATCGCCGAGGGCCGCTTTTAAACTGCCGGCAGCGTAAAGTTGCAAGGAATCGGCCGATACCGGCAAAGGCATCAAAAGGAGAAGAAGAGCAACAAAGGCCACACAGTTTCGATAAGGCTTCATGATATCCTCCGTTATTAAGTCCCGAAAAATTCCTCTCAGTTTCTCCAGAGTGCTGTTTCCCAAGCTTATAAACATAAGCGATATCCTGTTCCTCCAGCTGCCCATTAGGGATATTTGCTCCCAATACAATCGTGTTCCCATGAGAAGCCAAGGAATGTGCCGCGTGCGCAAACTCATCACCCTCGGCATTGTCTGAAGGTGAGGTTTTGTCAGCTTCTTGCCACCGTTTTTATTTACGTCTCAATTTGAAAAAAGGATCACTGGCACCCTACCGTGTGTTGAAGGCTGTGTCAATAAGGACATAATGCGTTCGCCGATCTATGATTGTGGGGCGCCATGATATATTCACTTGCCGAACGGACATTTGGGGAAGGTGCACGCTTTGCACTCCAGGCAAAAGGCTCCATGCCCCAGGCTGGCAAGGTCGCGACGGGTTATGGGCACTCCTGCGAGCAGCCGCGGCAAGAGCAGATCCAGACTGGTGGTCTTGAAATAAAGGGCACACGCAGGGACTCCGATCAGCTGTACGTTACCGATGCGGGCAAGCAGGGTCATCGCTCCCGGCAGGATCGGCGCCCCATACAGCATATCCGTTGCGCCTGCATCCGTAAGTCCCTGGCGGGTGACGTCATCCGGATCGACCGACAGTCCCGCGGTGGTAACGATCAGATCGACTCCGGCGGCCAAGAGCTCACCGATACCCCGGCTGATTGCCTGACGATCGTCAGGAACGATCTGTGTGGATACTACTTTGCCCGCAAGCCTTTCGATTTTTGCCGAAATAACAGGAACAAATCTATCCTGAATCAAGCCCTGGAACACTTCGGTTCCGGTGACCAGAATGCCGACTCGGGCACGACGCAGGGGCAGTACGCGAAACAGCGTCTTACCATTTAAAATTGCCAGAGCCTTTTCGAATTGCGTCCGCGGCAGATACAATGGAATAGCCCGCGTACCCGCTACGGCTTTGCCGCCGGCCACAACCGTAAAACCCTGACGACTGGCGCACATCACGCCGGGCAGGAGGTTGAATTGTTCCAACCGGTCGCGCTCCACCATAAGCAATCCGTCCCGTTCGGCGACAAGGTTGATTTTCCCCTCTCTGGCGGGACCCTTAAAGGTAATGCCTTCACCTGCCATGGCTTCGGCGAATGCAAGGGCGGCCTCGTTTTCGTGCACCCAGTCGGATGCCGGCGGCAGTTCTTCCGTCACATAGATGGAATGTCGCCCCATCTGCTGCAAGCGGCACAGATCGCCGGCGGTGATTTTTTGCCCGTGAGAAATCGCAGGTGCCTTGAGAACATCTGGAATGATCTGAGTCATATCATGCAGGGCAGTTTGCCCCAGCGCCTGCTGCAACGGTATGGCTTGAAGCGGAGGGGGCGGCAAGAACTCGGCGTTGGCTTCCGACCGCGCAATCTCATAAGGTGTCTCGCCCTGACACCCCCTGCAAATTGCCCCATCCTTAACCGGGTAAGCTTCTCTACACACGGGGCACTCCGCTATTGGGCCGGTGCTTCTTCGTTCCAGATATTTGCCCTGCATCTGGATGGGCATTATAGCGTAAAGGCCGGCACCGGCCTTTTTGATCTGGGCCAAAAGCAGCTGAGTATTCTGCTCGGCCTTGGGCCTTGTTTTGAGCAGCCAAGCCGCGATTTCGCTCCATTTATCAAGCTGGTTGAAGTCGATAGACACCCGCACCCCATTGCCCTGGTATTTGTCATATAAGCTCAGGGCAAAGCGGCCGAGGTTGACGACTTTCAACCAGCCGTTGCCGATGGTGCAGGGTGTCAGCAGCTGGATGGCGTCGGGAAGGCACTTGGGCGTTTCGCAGATTGCATCATACAAAATGCCTTGGGCAATGGATTGCCGGGCCGCTTCCACCATGCACCCGCCGATCACAACACCCGGCGCGGTATAGCCATGGAACGATTCCACGGTCTGCAAAAACTGCTCGTAAGAATAGGCTCCGATTTTCATGAGTATCCTTTCGGTTCACGTTATGTTTAAGATGGCATAGCGAATACCCGACTCAACGTTCGCAAGTCAACGAAAAAAGCAAAATATCTTTTCCAATGACCTCCGCCACATGTCAATGGCTCTGATCGTCATATGATACGGCCTCGAATAATTGGCACGGTTTTTTTGGGAGAGTGCACTAATGGACGACCGGCTTCAGAGACCCTTATGTGTTACAAATAACATATTGAATTTACAGAGCAAAAAGTATAAGCATAGATTGCTGCCTCACATCCTGCCGACTCTTGGGGTGTCTTTTGAGATATCCCGGGTCTTCTTGCTGGCAGGCATTTCTTCAGAGTAATAAACAAGGAAGGAGACACACATGGGAGTGACGCGTCGGGAGTTTCTGGCGATCTCCGGCACGGTCGGCGCAGGTCTTGCCCTGTCAGCGTTAGGGGTCGACCTTGGGCCCCTTAGCGCTTACGCCGAGGAGATCAGAAAAATAGACAAATTGAAGACGGCAAAGCAGAGCACGTCCATCTGTTGCTACTGTTCGGTTGGCTGTGGCCTAATCTGCAGCATGGACACAAAGACCGGAAAAATCATCAACATCGAGGGCGATCCCGATCATCCCATAAACGAAGGCTCTCTTTGCGCCAAGGGTGCGGGCAGTTATCAGACTACGGCTGCCAACGAGCATCGTCTCACCAAGGTCCTTTATCGGGCGCCTTACAGCGACTCTTGGCAGGAAAAAAACTGGGATTGGGCAATTGAACAAATTGCACGGAAGATCAAGACTACCAGGGACGCCGATTTCCTTCCATCAAACGGCAAAGGGCAGGTGATAAACCGGCTCGAAAGCATTGCTCACATGGGAAGCTCCAATGTGGACAACGAAGAATGTTGGGCCATAACCGCCATGGCGAGATCGATGGGACTTATCCAGATAGATCATCAAGCAAGGGTCTGACATGCCCCGACGGTACCGGCTCTGGCAGAGTCGTTCGGACGCGGCGCAATGACAAACCATTGGATCGACCTTCAAAACAGCGATTGCTTCCTTATTCAGGGGAGCAATGCTGCCGAAAACCATCCAATCTCATTCAAATGGATTATGAAAGCCAAGGACCGGGGCGCTAAAATCATCCATGTCGATCCCCGCTTTACCAGGACTTCGGCCCGGGCGGATTTCTACGCGCCATTACGCTCGGGAACCGATATTGCCTTCCTCGGCGGCATGATCAAGTACATACTCGACAATGATAAGTACTTCAAGGACTACGTCCTGCACTACACCAACGCAACTTTCATCGTCGACGACAAGTTCGATTTCGACGACGGCCTTTTCTCCGGTTATGACCCGGGCACCAGGAAATACGATAAATCCTCCTGGGCCATTAAACGGGACGCAAGCGGTATCCCGATAAAAGATCCCACACTCGAGAATCCCCGCTGCGTATTTCAGCTTTTGAAGAAACATTATTCGCGCTACGATCTCGATAAAGTCTCAGCCATTACCGGAACCCCCGTCGAGGACCTCA
>Ga0068714_10001686_pt1 | contig 31036 bp, 30 predicted proteins | sample MTBNYHSulfiMetaG_FD_62988 | JGI IMG/M metagenome (GOLD analysis project Ga0068714, IMG submission 62988) | Enrichment culture microbial communities from rom New York Harbor, USA that are MTBE-degrading - MTBE-NYH (New York Harbor Sulfidogenic)... | ecosystem: Environmental > Aquatic > Marine >...
TTGGCCCGATTTTCGATTTCAGTGTCGAAAAACGCTTCGCCCCCCGGGGAACCTTCCGGCACGTGCTCGTCCACCACATGCCTTGTGTAGGCGTAAGAGGAGTGTGGGACATGAAAGATATGAAGCATTGCCCCATGCTTCTTTGCCAGGTCCAGGGCGTGGAGAAAAGCAATGTTGGCATCTTCCGAAAAATCGGTGCAATAAAGGATATTCTTGTATTCTACCATGATCAACTCCTCTGAAAAGAGATGATGTGTGGCATATTCCACAATCGACCCTGGGGTCAACGAGAAATTCAGGCTTGCTTCTTTTCGGGAAGCCTGACCGTGAATGTCGTGCCTTCTCCTGCTTTCGAGGAATAGAGAATTACGCCCCCGTGTTCGTCGACGATCTTCTTGGCAATCATCAGCCCTAGACCTGTCCCCTTTGATCCCTTGGTGCTAAAAAAAGTCTGGAAGACTTTTTTCTTTGTCTCGTCGTTCATTCCGCATCCATTGTCCGAAACTTCGTATTCCACCGACCAGCCTCGTGGTTTTGAGGTGCGGACGACGACTTCACAGGCCCTGGAGCCGCAGGAGATGTCCGTGCACGCGTCAACCGCGTTAGTTACGAGGTTGAGGAGAACCCGGTGGATCCCTTCGGGGGCGAACCAAGCTCTGGGAAGATTTCCGGCCAGATTCGCCTTGAGCGAAACACTCATCTCCGACGCTCGGAAGGACATGAGGTCGCACACCTCCCTGGCAGGTTGATCAGGGTCACAGAATTGATATTCCGGCTCCCTTTCCTTGGCATAGTTGAGGAGGTCTCCGGCCACTCCCTTCACTTTTTGAATGTTGCCCTTGATCATCTGCCAGCCCTGAGTGAGGTAAGTCTTGTTGTTCAATTCAATGCCTTTTTCCAGAACGTACATCCCTCCTGTAAGACCGCCTGTAATATTCTTGATAGCATGCGCCAGACCAGCGACGGTCTGTCCCACGGCGGCCATTCTTTCAGCTTCCACGAGCTTCCGTGTCTTCTCCTCGACCATCCTCTCCAGGTTTTCCGTGTAATGCGCAAGCTGCTTTCTGTACGAAAGCTTCTCGATTGCCCTTCGCAGGGCGATCTCGAGGGCCTCATCGTGGATGGGTTTGGTGATGAAATCGGAAGCGTCGTACTTTAGACTCTGGATGGCGAGGTCCATGTCGCCGTGGCCGGTGATCATAATTACCTCGCAGTTCGGGCTTTCTTGCTTGATGCGTTTCAGCAGTTCGATCCCGTCCATGGCCGGCATCTTGATGTCGGTCAGTATGATGTCGGGCCGGGCATCAAGAAATATGCGGAGTGCGTCTTCGCCGCTTTCGGCCGTAAGCACCCTGTAGCCGCGGTCGGCCAAAGAGATGCCCAGGACTTTGAGGATGCCCGGCTCATCATCGACCAAAAGAACTTGTTCCTTCATCAGGCCTCGTGAATCCGTGGAAAAGCTATAACAAATGTAGCCCCTGCGCCCTCGCTGCTTTTGACTTCGATAGTCCCGTCATAGTCGCGCACGATGCCATAGCTGATGGAAAGACCCAGTCCCGTTCCCTGGCCCACTTTCTTGGTTGTGAAGAAAGGTTCGAATATCTTATTTCGAATCGCCTCGGGCATCCCGGTGCCGTTGTCGGCCACCTCGATCGTCACCGTGCCCCCCTTGCTCCTTGTCTGCAGGGATATCGTCTTGGTTTCTTTCTCAGGATGATCCTGGTCCCACCTCTTTTCGATCGCATCTCTTGCGTTGATCAGCAGGTTGACGAAGACTTGCTCCAGGCGGTTGGAATCAGCGAGAATAGGGGGAAGATACTCCTCTAGGTCTTCAACCACTTGAATTTCCTTCAGCTTCAGTTGTTGTTTGAAAAAGTCGACAGCCCGTCTCAGGACCGTGTTGACCTGAACCCGTTCTTTCTCGACCTCGGATTTGCGGCCGAATTCCCTCATGTGAGTGATGATGCGCGATGCACGGTCCACGTGGTTGTCTATTTCTTCAGCCATGGTCTTAAGGATGTCTTCCTCGACGGGTTCATGGTTGGAGGCCTTTCTCCGCAAGTAACTGCTGGCGGTCTTAATGACGGAGAGGGGCTGATTCAGTTCGTGGGCGACGCCCGTGGCCATTTCACCAAGGGTTGCCATTTTGCTGGCCTGGATCAGCTGCTGCTCTGCCATCAAGCGCATGGTGATGTCGCTGGTGGTGACGAGAAGGACTTTGAAGCCGTTGAATTCCGAGGAGGAGATGCGCATGTTGACGTAAATGACGCTCTCGTCCTTGCGAACCTGTCTAGCCCTATTGATGACATTCATGGATTTTATGGCGGTCTCGTAGCTCTCCCGGTCGTTTGCTTCGAAAAGATCGAGAAAGGAAGTCATGAGAATTTCGCCTTTGTGAAATCCGTACACGGCGCTCACGCTGTTATTGCAGTCGAGAATCTTGAGGTTACGGGCATTCAGGACAAAAACGGGATTGGGGATGGTATTGAAAATGATCCGGTATTTTTCCTCCGATCTCTTGACCTCCTGTTCCAGGAACCTGAGCCGGGTCAGGTCGAGGCTCATCTCCATCGCAGCGATGACTTCGCCCTTTGAATTCTTGATAGGCGACGTCTTCACCATCCAGTATGTTTCCGTACCGTCCTTGTTTACGGCGGTCTCCTCGCTGTAATGGGGCTGGCCGTCTTCAAAGGTTTCGAGAACCGGGCAGACATCGCATCGCTCGGAACGGCCCTTATAAGCTTTGAAGCAATAGTCCCCCTCTTTGGCTGAGAATCTTTCTGCGAACTCCCGGTTGTAGCGGAGGATCTTGAGGTTTCTGTCCTGCACCGTGATGAAACAGGGAACCTCTTCAAAAAGCTTCTGGTACTCATACCAATGCTGCTTGATCTCTTCCTGCTTTTCCGAGATCTCTTTGCGCATCTGGTCGATGGATTTGGCCAGTTGACCGATTTCATCATTTCGTTTCGTGCCCAAAGCGTAATCGTACTCCCCGAAACCAATATAGCGAGACCAAGCTCTTATTCTTCCTGTTCCCCCTCTTCCTCCTTGGGGATCATTTCCTCGGGAATGGCCATGTGTTCCGCGATGACTTCCTTGAAGTGGACCGCCTTTGCGTCGATCTTGTGCTCCTTTATGAGGTCCCTGATCTGGTCGATGCAGTTATGGCAAGGCACGAGGACAATTTTCGCTCCCGTTTCCCTGATCTGTTCGGCCTTCACCTTTCCCGATGCGAGGCGGTATTTCTTCATCTCACCACCCATGGGCATGGCGCCCCCCCCGCCGCCGCAGCAGAAATTGTAGTTGCCCTGGTTTCTCATAGGCCGGAAGTCTTCGGAAAGCATTGCCGCGAGAAGCCGGTTTTTTTCAGCCAAGCCGCCGTTGCGGATCACGTTGCAGGGGTCCTGAACGGTCGTTGGTTCCTTGATTTTCTCCCTGAGTTTTATCCTGCCGTCCCGGATGTAGTCGTGGAACAGTTCCACTGAGTGGACGACTTCCTGTTTCGGCGTGTAGCCCAGCCAGATCGGCGCTTCGTACCGAAGCGAACGATAAGCGTGGCCTCACTCCGTAATGGCGATCTGTGTGACCTCCAGTTCTTCGGCCCGCTTGAAGGTGTTTTCAACGGTGGCTTTGGAGGTCTCCAGGTCGCTGATGAACATGGCCAGGTTGGTGTCGTCCCAGCCCTTGCCGCTGGGAACGGTCCAGTCTTCGCCTGCCACGTGGAATATCTTGGCCACTTCCATGATGTCCTGGGGGTAGAACTTGGGCTCTCTCGCATTGACCGTGTACATGATCTTTGCGCCTTTCTTGTCAATCGGGATTTTGAGACCCACCAGTTCCTCCGCAGTCTCTTCCTCGCACCATTCCAGGGTCTCCACCCACTCCTCCTCCGTGACGGCCATCTGGTTGCCGAATTCCTTGTAGTTTGCCACGGACCTGGCGAGGCCTTCGGGCACTATGCCCTGAGACGTGAGGAGACCCCGCAAAATGGATATCAGATAGGCGATATCGATTCCAAAGGGGCAGAAAAGGGAGCACCGCTTGCAGACATTGCATTCGTGGTAAACGGTTTTGTACACTTCATCGAGATAGGCCCTGTCCACATGACCCTTTCTCTTGAGGATATCTTTCAGAAATCGGATCTTGTATGCAGGGATCATTTTTGGATTCCTGTCGTTGCCATGGTAAAAGTGGCATGTATCGGCGCAAAGACCGCAGTGGGTGCATATGTCCACCCAGGTTCGGAATCGCGCCCCCATCCGGGGCTTCAGAAAATCCATAACGGCCTGCGGGTTGATTGGTTCTGTCATCCTGTGGCTCCTTTGTCAAATCTAGGAAGATCCCTTCTCATGCCCTCACATGGAATATCCTCTTCTTCCAAACTCGATCCCCGTGGCAGCGCGGGAAAAGAAGAACAGAAAGGCGTGGGACAGTCTTGTGAGAGGAATCAGAATGAGCATCAGTTCGCCTGAAAGCATGTGAATGAGAGACATGTTGTCGCCCAGAATAGCAATGCCGTCCAGGGTGCCGTGGGTCATAAAATACCCTGTCGCGAAAGGCAGGGCCGTCACGATGATCAGGAGATAATCGGAGAGGGCCGACAGGAGGCGGACGTCCGGGGAGATAAGGCGCCTCAGCAAAAAGAAAATGGATATGGCGATCAAAATCAGGGTCATCCAGTCGGCCCAAGCGTCGGGGAGGGTGGCCCACGACCACTCGAAGCGGGATTCCTCCCACAGGGACACATGGCCTGCAAGAAAGAGGGGGACCGCGATTAGGCAGACATGGAAAATGTACACAAGGGGCATGAAGACGGGGTTCTTGGCCATGTCCTTGTTGATCGGCAGAATCCATCGAGCCATTGTGGCCAGTACATATTTCCAACTGAAGTACCGGACCATGGGTTTGTCCATTGTTCGCGCCGTGGCGAGAAACAGGACGATCCTGATGATCGTCCCGATGATGAAGGTCAAAAAAGCGATCCACAGCAGGGGGCCTTCGACAAAGGAATAGAAGTCCATGGCTCGATCGTCTCCTTTATTTATCATTCGAACAACAGCAAGCCCTTACCGGGTCGGAGGGAGGGAAATTCACTGATTTGGTCGAAAACTGCATGAACAATACTTATTTATACTTTTCCGGTAGAGCTAGTCAACAGGAAAATTAGCGGTACCACGGGAAGATAGTCGTTGTCGCGATGCAGAAACAGTGCTACATGAAACTTGCCCAGGCTGAATTCCTTTTCAAAGGAGGTGGAATGTGAACAGGCAAGAGGTGATGGAATTGTTCAACAGGCGTCCACGAATCGGGACCCTAAGCACGGCGAACAGGAAAGGCGAAGTCAATGTGGCGGTTTTTGGTTCCCCCCAGATGATCGACGAAAACACGGTGGTCATGGGAATCGGAAGGAATCGCTCATACAGAAACCTCCAGGAAAACCCGAAGGCGGTATTCATTGTCGTCGAACCGGGGAAGACCGTTATGGACTGGAAGGGTGCGAGAGTGTACCTGGAGGCGGTGGATATCCAGTCGGGAGGGGGCTTTTTCGAAGAGGTCAGGGAGGGGATCGCCAAGGTGGCGGGCAAGGCCGCAGCCGACATGATTCATGCCGCCGTCAGGTTCAGGGTCACGGAGGTCCGGCCGATCGTGGAGTTCTAGTATCCCCCCGATGGGACCCCAAGGAGCGCAGAGAGTTTAGCCACAGACATTCCGCCCGAGCGACCCGCTCGGCCGGAAGAATGTCAAAAAGTGAGAGTCTCCCTCCGAAACGCGAAAAGGGGATGCTTTTTGAGTCTTGGGCAGCCTACTGCTTGTCGTTTGGCGGTGACTGTCCACCGATGACGGGTTCATCCCCATTCTGATCAGGGTAGCGCTTGGCAAGAGCTTTCAACGTGTCCAGACAGGAGAAAAAAGCCTTAACGACCTCAGGATCAAAGCTCTTTCCCGATAGGGCCTGCATTTCCTCAAGGACCCGCCCCTCATCCCACGGCTCTTTGTAAGCCCGGCGGGACGTCAGGGCGTCGTAGACATCCGCCACCGCCACGATTCTGCCGAAGAGGGGAATTTCCTCTCCCTTCTTGCCCAAGGCCTGGCCGGACGCCGTTTCGCAGCCGGGAAGCGGCCTTCCAGTGAGAATGTCCACGTGTCCCGGGTAACCGGACCCGTCCCATTTCTCATGGTGGCTGAGGGCCACGTCGGCTGCCACTTCTTCAAAATCCGTTTGAATGTCCGTGAAAAGCCTGGCTCCGAGGAAGGTGTGACTCTTCATGACCTCGAATTCCTCTTCAGTCAGGCGGTCCTGCTTCCTGAGGATCAGATCGCTGATCGCCACCTTTCCCACATCATGAAGCATTGCGGCCATCCTGAGAAAATCCTTTTTTCTTTCGATTTCTCCCCTTGGCAGACCTCGCTTATCCGCCCATTCCTCGTAGATCTCCACGGAGTAGGCTCCTACCCTGTTGACGTGAGCCCCCGTCTCCTGCGGGTCTCTCAATTCCGCCATGCTGATCATCCGGAGGATTATATTACGCGTCATCTGGGCTCGCTCGACGGCAAGCGCGGCGCTCGTGGCGAAATGGGTGATGAGTGGTTCATCGCCCGGCGAGAAAGGAACAATCTCCCCCTGATCGTTCTTGGAATTAATGATCTGCATTACCCCGAGCACCTCTCCTCGTTGATTGGTCATGGGAACCGTGAGCATGGACTTGGTCCTGTAATCGGACAGTCTGTCGAACTGGGAATCGAATGTGTAAGGGACCGAATCATCAAGTTTGTACACGTCAGGGATATTGACGGCCGCTACGTGCTTGGCGACAAACCCTGCGATGGAATTGCTGCTGATGGGAATGGTGAAGGTATTGAAAAGCAGTTTCCTGCCCGCCGGCAGCCTTTTCTGAAGAGTGGTGTTCTGTGTGTTGCTGAACCTTAACCGATCGCCCTCCTTAAGATATATCGATCCCGCATCGGCGCTGAAGAATCTTCTGACGTTGGAGAGGATTTTTTCCAGAAGGAGGTCGAGGTCCTTGACTCCGCTAAGGTCAATACTGATCTGAGTGATGAGTTCGATCTTTTTGCTTTCGTTCAGCATATGAACGCGTCAGGATATCTTCTCGATTAAAATCGAGAGCTCCTCCCCTCTCTTGAGTCCTGATACCCATTCCATGGGAAGACCTTTCGAACCTGGATAAGCACCGAGAACCATGCCTGCCACCATCCCCCTGGCGGCGCTGTCTCCGCCGGCCATGACGGACTGGATCAGGGCTTCCTTTAAATCCGTCTCGTACTTTGCGATCAGATGGACAACCCCTGGGAAGGCTTCGTCCACGTGGCAGCTTCGGCCGAAACGGCCGATCACATCCACGCTCTGTTCAGTCTGGGACGCGAGTCCCTTTTCGACCCACTCGGAAATGGGTGAGCCTTCAAATCTCTCAGCGGTAACCTCCATTATGGCTGAGACGGGACTTTCTCCCTGGAGGATCCTCCAGCAAAGGCGCGCAAAGAACTCTGCACTCTCAAGAACCATAGGATGGTTATGGGTCATCCTTGTTTGATCCTTCGCCGCGCGCACAAGGGCATCAAGGTCCCGGACGTAACGGCACACAAGGGGAGAAATCCTTGAAGCTCCGGCAAGGTCCGAAGAGGAAGAGCCGGCATCGCGCGGATTTTTCCCCCGGCTGAAATTATGAAGGGTGGCTTTGGTGGCCTGATCGAGATATCCCTTGTAGTCGCTGAAAAGAGCGCGCCATCGGGTCGAAAAATCCTCAAGGTCGAAGACGCCTCTATCGGCGATCGACTCGAGGAGGACCATCGCCTGATCTCCGTAATGGGTGAACTCGCCTCTTTGTTTCGATGGGTGGTAGGAGTCGGGGAGGGGGTTAAGAAACTGATGGATTCTGCCGAATTCCTTTATGATCCGCTCCGTATCGTAGATCCAGTGAGCGCCGAGAGCCAGAGAATCAGCCACAAAGGAAGCCAAGACAAGAGTCTTTCTTTGGTCTTCCATGTCTTTCCTCTTCATGTTGATGTCGAGGCGATTTATGCCACAAGATATAGTTTTCGTCAATGCTCTTTTTTCAAATGAAATCCGCCGCCCCAAATTTCAAACAATGATAGACGATCAATAACAGGAACGGCCACTGTTTTCGGTCCTTGACGCCCGGTTCTACGCTCTGGTAAACATGAACCTATGAATATCCTGGATATATTCATCGTCTGCACCATGGTTTTTCTTCTGGTCCAGGGAATCCTCCGAGGATTTCTCAGAGAAGTCGCTTCTCTCGCAGGCGTCATCCTCGGCATTCTTCTGGGGAGTCATTTCCAGTCGCAGATGACGGAAAGCCTAAGAGCCCATGTTCCGGATTCCTCTTATCTGCCCCTGGTGAGCTTCGCGCTCATTTTCGGATTGGTCCTGATCCTTTGCAACGTGATAGGATTCGCCCTGAGCCATGTTTTCAGAAAGGTCTTTCTCGGCTGGCTGGATAGAGCGCTGGGCGTGTGGCTGGCTTTGACCAAGGGAGTAATCGTCATTTATCTCATCATCGTTCTTCTCACCTTTTTCCTTCCGGCAAAAGCCCCCTTAGTGGCCCGTTCCCGCCTGGCGCCATGGATCATCGCCTCCTACCAGTCCATGATCCGTTTCATTTCTCCCGAGCGGTACGAGAAGTGGAAAGGCTGGGTGCTGGGCGAGGATGGAAAGGGGGGAGAAGATGGATCCGAGCAGGGTAAAGACCTCAAAAGGAAGAAATGAAGAAAAGTGAACTGGCGAAAGCCTTCCTCGATTTGAACGAACTCGTGGGGAAGCTTCGAGGACCGGGGGGGTGCCCTTGGGACGCCCGGCAGACAGAAGACACCCTGAAAACCTACCTCCTCGAAGAGGCCTATGAGGTTGTTGATGCCGTGGACCGGGGAGTTCCTGAGGATGTATCCCATGAATTGGGGGACCTGCTTTTCCAGATATTTTTCCTCGCGACCATTGCGGCAGAGAAGGGGCAATTCGACCTCCTGCGGGTGATAGAGGATATTACGAGCAAAATGATACGCCGGCATCCTCATGTCTTCGGCGATGCAAGAGTGGCGAACGCGGAAGAGGTTGCCGAGAGATGGGAGAAGATCAAGAAGAAGGAAAGGAATTTGCCCCCCGCCTCCTCGAAGCTCATGGAGGATGTTCCTCCCGGCCTGCCCGCTTTGTTGCGGGCTCATCGCCTCATTGAGAGAGGGGCTCCTCTCAGGCAGGGCGAGCCGGATGCATGGGCCAAGGTGCGCGAAGTTTTCAATGAACTCTCGAAAAGCTTTGAAGAAAACGACCGCGAGAAGATGAGAACCGGAATAGGAGATTTGCTTTTCGCCCTGGCGGGCGTGTGCAAGCAAGAAGGGCTGAATGCAGAGCACGTACTGCGGGAGGCCAATGAGCGTTATCTGGATGGGTTCAAGAAAAAGGGCGAGAGCTAGGTCGGCGAAAAGTCCGTCTCGATCCGTGAAGGGAGGCTCCTTCAAGAAAGCGGCAGGAAGGGGACTGAAACTGTCCTTGAAAGTGGTTTTCCTGCCACTCTTGGTCTTCACTCTTTTGCAGGTGTCGATCCTCAAGTATGTGGACCCGCCCATGACGGCCCGCATGGCCGTTTGCTTGGTGAAGACAGTGATCGGGAAGGAAGATGAGAAGCCGCCGGTGTATCGATGGCGGTCGCTGCAGAAGATATCCCCAAACCTGATCAGGGCGGTGCTGGCCGCGGAAGACCAGAGGTTTTTTGATCACCACGGTTTTGATTTTGTCGAGATGAATGAAGCCTTCCAGGATATGGTGTCCGGGGAAAGACTCAGAGGGGCGAGCACCATCAGCATGCAGACGGCAAGAACGGTTTTTCTCTGGCAGGGGAGAAGCGTGCCGAGAAAAGCCTTGGAAGCCTACTACACCGTCCTCATAGAACTCGTATGGGGAAAAAGGAGAATCCTGGAGATTTATCTCAACACAGCGGACTGGGGGATCGGCAAAGTGGGGGCGGAGGCGGCGGCGTGGGGGCACTTCGGGAAAACAGCGGCTGCCCTGGACCCTGAAGAGTGTGCCCTTCTTGCTGCGGTTCTTCCGTCCCCCCACCACTGGTCCCCGACAAATGCCACGGCCTATATAAGAGAGAGACAGAAAAAAATCCTCAATGACATGAAATACCTGAAGGTGCCGTCAGGGCTCTCCGAGGGGCGATAAAGGCGGACGATGGAGCAATGAGGGTCGTGGGAAGAATCTTTTCCTTGCGTAAACGGATAAAGGGTATCAGCCTGAAATGGAAGCTCCTCATTCCGTTTCTCTTTTTTGCTTTTGCCGGCACATCCATTCTGACCACCCTCAATCTGGCATCACAGCACAGGCTCATCAAGCAAGAAGAAAAGAAAGGGCTCAAGCTTTATTTTGAACGGTTTATCGAGGATTTGAAGGAAAAGACCAATCAAGCCATGTCACTGGCGGCGGTAATTGCGGAGAACCACCAGGTGCAATCTTATCTTGCGGACAGGAACAGACAGGCCCTGATCAACCTTCTCATGCCGATCTACGTTGAGCTCAAACTGGAATTCGACATTGAACAATTTCATCTTCACCTGCCGGGGGCGGTTTCCTTTCTCAGGCTCCACTACCTGGAAATGTTCGGCGACGAGATGTCCGAATACAGGAAAACGATCACAGATGCTGTCAGAACTGGAAGGCCCGTGGGCGGACTCGAACGTGGAGCCACCGGCTTGGGCGTTCGGGGGGTAGCGCCCGTGTTCCTCTACGACAAGATCGTGGGAACTATTGAAGTCGGGCACAGTTTCGACAGGGATCTGCTCGAACGTGTTTCCAAGAAGTGGGGAATCGACGCGGCCCTGTACGAGGTGTCATCGGGCGGGAAGTTCGAACTGATCGCAAGGGCGGGCAAAGAACTCGAAGGTTTCATCATGGAGCCCTACCTGGAAGCGACGGTGGAAAGAGGGCTATTGATTTTGATCGCTCCCGAGGGATTTTCCCGGCGATCCATTCTTTTCGGCTTAATCGAGGACTACTCGGGCAAGCCGGTTGCGGTCTTGGAGATCAACGTGGACAGATCGTCCATCGAAGAGAAGCTTCTGCAGACCAGGCATCTGATGATCGGCGTCGGGGCCGTCGGGATAATGGTTTCTTTTGCTCTCACCTATTTGGTCGCCGCTCTTTTCATCAAACCGATCAAGGAGATCGTAAGAGAAGCTCAAGACATAGCACAGGAGAAAAGGGACAGTCGCCTGGAGCCTGGACCGGGGGACGAGATCGGAACGCTCACCGAGGCTCTAAACATCATGCTGGATTCCCTCAAAGAAAAACGAGTGGCCATCGAAAACTACGCAAAAACATTGGAGAAGCGCGTTGACGAGAGAACGGCCGATCTGGTGGCATCGGAGGAGAACTACCGGACCCTGGTGGAAAATGTGCCTCTAATCGTGTACAGAGTTCTCAAAGACGGAACCACTGAATTCATCAATTCCTATCTGACGGAGTGCCTCGGGTACGGTATCGAGGAGGCGGTAAGCAACCGGACCTTCTGGCAGGAGAAAATCTGCGGCATCTCCGCGAAGGAAGAGCCTGGGTATTGCATCCCCTCGTTCCTAACGGGCGAGGAAAGCCGGATTGAGAGGGTGGTCCAGGACAAACAGGGCAAGGATGTGACGTTCATAGACCATGCCATACCCGCCAGAGACGGCCAGGGAAAGGTCAAATGGGTGGACGGCATCATGCTGGACATCACGGAACTTAAAAAGCTGCAGGAAAAGGCCCTCCGAGGAGAAGAGATCAGGATACTCGGTGAAATATCGGCACACATAGCTCATGAGATCAGGAACCCTCTCATTGCGGCCGGAGGATTCGCAAGACGCCTGCGCGATACAATGGAGGAAGATGACCCGAACAGGAAGATCGCTGATATCATCGTCAAGGAAGTCGCACGGCTGGAGAACTTCCTGCGGAGCCTCCTGTCGTCCATCAGACCCTTTGAACTCGCCCTGGGGGAGGTATCGATCAACGATATTCTTTCTAAATGGCTTTCGGAGATAAAGGTTTTTCTCGAAAAAAGGGGATGCCGGGTGACTACCCGTTTCCAGGCGGATCTTCCTGCCATTCAAGGGGACAAGCAGAGGCTGGACGAGGCCTTCGAGAACCTCGTGAAGCACGCCCTCGTGTCAATGCCCGAAGGAGAGGAGCTCGTTATGACCTCGAGCCGATCGGGCGATCGGGTGGTGGTCTCGATAAGCCACAAGGTCCACAGGCTTTCGGAAGATGACCTGGACAAGTTCTTTTTCCCCCACATCGCGGAGCAGATGGGCTGGGTGGTACTTGACCTCCCCCTGTCCAAGATCATCATTCACCGCCACGGGGGAAAAGTGGATTTGATCCGGGAAGGGAACAACGTCATAACGCTGAGAATCGAGCTGCCTATTCGCCAGGCGACGTGAAATAAAACATTAGGCAGCCTTGAGTTCTTCGGTTTCGGGCTGAGCGTGAGTGGGGGTTTCGGGCTGCTGAGCGTTGTGGGCGAGGAAGTCCTTGCAGTCGTCCTTTACCGGACACTTCTGTTCGCAGACGCGAATATCCATGCGGGGGTTGTTCCTTTTTCTGTAACATACGATATACTGAGACATTGATGGCTCCTTGATATGCAGTTAAGAATAAATGATATTAAATTGAGTTTATTTCACGAACATTAGTATGTCAAGACTTAATTCTTATGCTTTTAAGAGGCCTTTACCGTCACTGCGAGGCGCGAAGCGTCGTGGCAATGTCATGACTTTTCGGAAAGATACGAGATTGGTTCGCTTCGCTCGCAATGAGAAACAGGGAATTCTCGGACTTCTCGAACGGTTATGGCTTCTGAGTGGGGTGACTTGAGGGCATGCTACGCTTCGTTTTTCTCAACGCCTTTGTTGCAGCCTACACCCTGTTGTACGGAACCTACGGCGTCATTCTGGCATTTGTCGGAAGCGGAGCCAGGTTTGTCCACTTTCATGTCGCCGTCCCGTGGGCTAAAGGCATTCTCAAAGTCTGCGGGGTCAGGGTGGAAATGAAAGGATGTGAGAATATTCAAAAAGATTTGCCGCGCATCTACATGGCCAACCACACGAGCTATTTCGATATCTTCGCCCTCCTTTCGACACTTCCTGTGGATTTCAAGTTTATCGTGAAACAGGAACTCATGCGGATTCCCGTATTCGGGCCGGCGATGAGGAAGGCCGGGTATATCGGAATCGAGAGAGACGACCCCAGAAAAGCCTTGAAAAGCATGCGCGAGGCTGCGGATAGGATCAAGAATGGGGCATCCGTCCTGATTTTTCCTGAAGGAACGAGGAGCGAGGACGGGAGTCTCCAGTCCTTCAAGGCGGGAGGCTTCCATTTGGCTTTGAAGTCAGGCTGTGACATCGTTCCTGTCACCATCACAGGCAGCAACCGGGTCGTCCCCAAAAACAGTTTGAGGATCAGGAAAGGAACGATTCGAGTAGTCGTGGGCAGGGCGATCCCACTCAAAGGACGAACCAAGAAAGAGATGGGCGTGATTATGGAACAGGTGAGAGAAGCCATGGCAGGTGAACTTGGGCGGTTCACGCCTCAAGGGGAGGGATCATGAGCAGGTCTCGTATTGCGTTCAGGCTTCTCACGTTCTTGACGGTTTTGTCGGGCCTCGTTCTCGGGTTCAAAACGGAGGGCCTCATTGCCTATGTCCTTCCTTCAGAGCAGGTTCTTCAATTCATGATCACCAATTTCTCGAAGTTGGACACTCTCGTCATCAAGCATTACGTCGAAAGGGGGACCCTGGAGGGCACGGAAAACTTTGAAGAGATCCTCACAATGAAAAGTCCAGACCTCCTTCACACCGAAATCAGCGATCCGTTCCTTCATCAGAAAAGGATCGTGGATCGAAGGTACAGAACGCTTTTCCTTTCGGGCACCCCGGGCAGGACCGCAGCTTTCTTGAGGGAAGCCGGTGTGGATACGGATAAGGTGTCCTACACGCGCGTGGACGGCGCCGTCGCATACCTCATAGGCGACCGGGGAGCGCAGAGCCCCAAACTGGCCGTCGATAAGGCAAGATTTTTGCCCCTTCTTTTTGTGTATCCGTCGAGCCCTGCAGACCTCTCGGAGTTCGTCACCGTGACGTTTAGGGATTACAGACGGGTCGAACAGGGGTGGTATCCCTTCCAGATCATTTGCTCGTCGGGAAAGGGATGGTCGGAGCGCTACGAGATCCGGTCCATCCAGGCCAATATCCCTGTGCATCCTTCCTTCTTCCTGAAGCCGGAGAGACAATCTAGTTTCCCTGAGAGGCCCGGCCGAAACGAAGACAACGACTCTCTTGCAAAGATGTTCGAGCGGGAATCCGGCCGGTGATCCCGTCCGGAAGAAGGTTTTCTGTTGCTTGCTGAAACTCCATCGGTTGTCCGAGTGGCCGTCGCGCTCCCAGTGAGCGAAACCTTTCACTACGCAGTGCCTTCGGATCTTCGTCACAGAGCCCTCGTCGGATGCCGGGTGCTGGTGCCTTTCGGCGGAAGAAAGGTGACCGGCTATATCGTGGAGGAGATTTCGGCTGCTGAAGAAAGGGAACTCAAGAGCATCTCGGATGTCCTTGACTCCGAACCTCTCTTCCCTGAAACCATGGTTCCTTTCTTCAGGTGGATGGCAGATTACTACATGCATCCCCTCGGCCGCCTGATTCAGGCTGCACTGCCCGCAGGGCTCAATATGCGGGTACTGGTGACGGCTCAGTTGACGGAGAAAGGGCAAAGGGCCCTGAACCTGCTCGCCCCGGAACAAAAGTCTCTCCTCTGCTGGATAAGAGACCACCCGGGAAAGAGGGCACCTGTCCCTGTTCAGGATATTTATACCTTACAGAAGCAGGGACTTGTCGTCGTGAACCGCCGGACGCGCAAGAGCCGTGCAGGCCCGCTCCTGCGCCGTTTCGTAAAGATCAGGGAGGGTGTTAATTGCGAGGACCTTGTCGGAGAAGGAGAGGGCTCCCTTTCGGCAAAAAACGAAGAGGAATTTCTGAAACAAGCGTTTTCGATCGGTGTGATGCCCGCCGCGACTTTATGCCGCCGGTACGTGAACGGCGCCTACCTGTTGAAGAAATGGATCAAGAAAGGAGTGCTGGAATCCTACACGACCACCGTGCTTCGCGACCCCGCGGGGAACATTCTCACGGCACAACCACCTCCGGAGCGGCTCTATGCACAGCAAGAAGATGTCCTCAGTGTCATACAGGAGGCTCTCAACAGGAGGATCTTCTCTGCGTGCCTTCTTCACGGTGTGACAGGAAGCGGCAAGACGGAAGTCTATTATCAGGCCATCCTTGAGTCGCTCCGTCTCGGCAGGCAGGCTATTCTCCTGGTTCCTGAAATCGCGCTTGTCATCTATATGGAAGGTCTTTTTCGCTCTCGCTTGGGGGACAGGGTTGCGGTGTACCATAGCGGACTGAGCGAAGGGGAACGTTACGACCAGTGGCTGAGAATGGCAAGAGGCGATGCCGACCTGGTCATCGGAGCACGATCGGCCCTGTTCGCGCCCTTGTCCAACCCGGGGCTGATCATCGTGGACGAGGAGCATGACACTTCCTACAAGCAGGAAGAGGCGCCTCGCTACCAGGCGAGGGACGCTGCCGTGGTGAGAGGAAAACTTGAAAAGGCGCTCGTCCTTCTCGGCTCCGGAACTCCTTCGATTCAATCATTCCACAATGCCTGTGAAGGCAGATATGAATTTCTCTCCATGCCCGAAAGGATCGAGAGAAGACCCCTGCCTGAGGTCGAACTGGTGGACATGAAGAATTTCCAAAAGGCCGGAGGGCAGGAAGAAATGATAAGCCCCCTCCTGAAATCCGCGATCGAGACCGTTCTTGCGGAAAACAGCCAAGCCATGCTTTTTCTCAATCGCCGCGGGTATAACAGGGTTTTCCTCTGCCGGGTCTGCGGTCAATCTCTTCGATGCGCCAACTGCGACCTGGCCCTGACTTACCACTTGAAAGAGAACCAACTGGTTTGCCATTACTGCGGATTCCGCAGGAATGCTTCTTCCTCATGCCCCTCTTGCGGCCGGGTGGGTTTGAAACCTTACGGGTTCGGGACGGAGAGAGTGGAAAAAGCACTCAGGGAGATATGGCCGGGAATCCGGGTTGCAAGAATGGACAGGGACAGCGTCCGGCGGAAAGGGGAAACCTTTCAGATTCTCAAGAAATTCAGCCTTCGGGAGATCGATGTGCTTATCGGGACCCAGATGATCACCAAAGGCTACGACTTTCCCGGCGTAACTCTTGTAGGTGTCCTGGCAGCCGATTTTTCCCTGGGTTTTCCCGATTTCAGGGCCGCTGAGAGGACCTTCCAAACCCTGTCTCAGGTAGCGGGCAGGGCAGGGCGAGGGGACCTGCGCGGACGGGTAATCGTGCAAACTTACTACCCGCAACACTATGCCATTGCTGCCGCCAGGGAGCATGACTATCGGAGCTTTTTTGAACAGGAGACGGAACTGCGCCGACAGTTGTGGTACCCTCCCTTTTCCCACTTTGCATGCATAAGGTTTCAGGGGAACCATGAAAGTAAGACGTCGGACCTGAGCAAACTTGTCTCAGAGGAGATGACGCGAATCATCGGGAAGTGGCCCAAGAAGGGCAAGGAGATCATGATACTCGGGCCCGTGGAAGCTCCGCTTGCGAAGCTGAGGGGGAAATACCGGTGGCAGGTTTTTGTAAAGAGCGGGAACTCCTCGTTGCTTCACCATTTTTTGGAGCGAGTGGAAGCAAGAAGCAAAAGCGTTTTGAGGGGAACGGGCGTGAGCATGGCCGTTGACGTGGACCCCTATCAGATGCTTTGACGCCGGCTCGACCGGAAGTCGTCATCGGTTTCAGAGCCCCGCTCCGTGCGGGACCGGAAGAGGGTTCTCTTCAGGGCCGCAACCATTTCTCCAGTGGCTTGAAACGGCGCCGAAAAGTCAATAGTTTCGGAAAAGGCGACGGAGGATGGCTGCTTCGGTTCGCGTGGAGAGATGCGCCTACCCCAAGGATGACATCTGTGCGCCCGGGCTTTAAAAGAGACAGCTTATTTCCGGTTGCGGCCCTGAAGAGAACCCTCTTCCGGTCCCGGGACTCTCCACGATTGGAAAAACAAGCGCTTGACACTGCAGGCCGTCTTTCCTATAGTAGGCACCTGCAATTCTGCGGTTTGGCGCTGGTGAAGCCGTGACTTCAATGTACAAGTTATTCTGGGGATTTGATTTTGCCGTGACGGCATTACTCATCACGTTTTCTCAAGGTGCAGCCATGGAACAAAAAGCTACCAATCCGGTGGTCATTTTGGAGACCAGCCTGGGTGATATCGAGGTCGAGCTCTACGAGAAGAGCGCGCCCAAGACAGTTGACAATTTTATGCGATATGTGAAAGACGGATTTTACAAAAACACCATCTTTCATCGTGTGATCAAGGGCTTCATGATTCAAGGCGGAGGTCTAACCGCGGACATGAAACAGAAGCCGACACGGCAGCCCATAGAGAACGAGGCGACGAACGGAGAAAAGAACTTGCGGGGAACTATCGCGATGGCCCGCACCTCGGAGGTCCACAGCGCAAGCTCCCAGTTCTTCATCAACACTGTGGACAATGCATTTCTGGACCACCGCTCGAAAACCCAGGAGGGGTTCGGGTACTGTGTCTTCGGGAAAGTCACAGCGGGCATGGACGTGGTTGGCAAGATCGAGAGTTCGCCGACCGGAACCGCAGGCATGTTTAGGGACGTGCCGAAGGTGCCGGTCGTCATCAAGGATGTAAGATTAAAAACCCCCTAAGCCCCGCGCGGACCCCTGTGGGCATGGTTTCGGCGAGCGATAAACCTACTGGGGAACGCTCGAAGCGTTCCTGAAGACCATGCGCAGTTCGTAGACGCCCCCCGCTCCGCTCTTCTTGATGTCAAAGTCCATTTTTTCAAAGAGGTGAAGCATCGCCGCGTTTTCCATGAGCGTCTCGGCCGTAAATCCTAGCAGACCTTGCTTTTTTGCGAGCAAGGTGAGGTAAGACAGCAACTCGGTTCCGATTCCCTGATTCTGGTACTCGTCTTTGACGGTGAAGCCCACTTCAGCCATGTGGGTCTCCTCCGAAATGCTGTACTGGCCGAGTCCCACCACCTCTTCTTTCTCCCCTGTCTTCAATGACGCGAGAATCACCATCTCCCTGGAATAGTCGATCACAACGAATTCCTGAAGCTGCTGGTGAGGGATGTCCTTGCGGGGCGACATGAATCTCCGGTAGAGACTCTTGTCTGAAAGGGAATAGAAGAAGTCTTTGAGGAGAGGCTCGTCGGTAATCTTGACGGGTCTCAGCAGGATTTCCAGTCCTGCTTTCGTCGTCCTGTAGGTTTCCAGTTCCTCGGGGTATTCCCCCCGTTTTCCAGGAATGAACTTCTGGTCCCTGTAAATGAGATTGAACTTTTTCGCTTCTTCGATCAGCCATGGCCTGAATTTGGGATGCGCGATGGCGATTAGCTCCATGGCTCGCTCCCGGATGTTCTTGCCGTGAAGATAAGCGATTCCGTACTCGGAAACCACGTAATGGACGTCGCTCCGGCCAAGGGTAACCCCTGATCCTTCAGGGAGAAAGGGGACGATTCTCGACACCTCCCCTTTTCTGGCGGTCGACTGGATGGCGAGGATAGTTTTGGCTCGGGTGGAAAGGACGGCGCCTCTCATGAAATCGGTCTGTCCCCCGATGCCGCTGAAGAATTTTCGACCGATCGACTCTGCGGTGGCCTGTCCCGTGAGGTCGACCTGCAGGCAGGTATTTATAGGCGTGATGTGCTCGTGCCTTGCGATCACCAGGGGATTGTTGGTGTAATCTATGGGTCTGAACTCGATGCTGGGGTTGTCGTCGAGGTATTCATATGTGGTTCTGGTTCCCATACAAAAGGTCGCAACCGTTTTTCCCCGATTGAGCGTTTTCCTGGAGTTGTCCACCACTCCCTGCTTCATCAGTTCGACGATCCCGTCGGTGAGCAGTTCGGTATGCACACCCAGATGACGCTTGTTCCTGAGGTTGGCCAGGATCGCGTTCGGGACGCTTCCATAGCCCACCTGGATTGTGTCCCCGTCTTCCACGATCCGGGAAACATAGCCGCCGATTCTTGCGGCGATATCGTCGGCAACCTGCTCTTTGTACTCGAGAAGAGGCTCGTCATGATGGACGACGAAGTCAATGTCCCTGACGTTTACAAAAGTCTCACCGTGGATTCTGGGCATAAAGGAGTTTACCTGGGCGATGACCCTCGAAGCGCTCTCGACGGCGGCCTTTGTAATGTCCACGCTGATTCCGAGGCTCATGTATCCGTTCTTGTCGGGAGGGGAGGTCTGGATCAAAGCCACGTCCACCGGCACGAGCTTGCGGCGAAAAAGATGGGGTACCCGCGACAGGGCAACGGGGGTGTAATCGGCAAGCCCCTCGTTTACAGCATTACGCGTGTTTTTGCCGATGAAGAACGAGTTGTGCCTGAAGTTGTGTTTGAATTTTTCGTCCGTGTAAGGGGCTACACCCAGGGTCCAGACGTGGAGAACCTCGGCATCAAAAAATGCTTTGGGGTGGGAGGAGAGGTAATCAACCAGGGCGCGAACGAGGTACTGAGGTTCGCCGCAGGCAGTTCCGATAAAGATTCGATCGCCCCTGTGGATGTGGCTGAAGATCTTTACTTCAGGGGCGAGTTTGTCCGGAAAAATCCTTTTCATCTCGTTTATGTTCATTCTTCGATTCCTTTTTCGTCCCGGCCGCAGGCGGGCAGGAGGGCCGGGAAAGAGATAAGAGGGACTGAAATTGAAAGAGACATCATACGGCGTCACCTTCAAAATTGTTTGCCAGGTTACGATAAGATAGATTAAATAGGGAAACTTGGAAAGGACCATTTTATGGCAAGGACCATAGCGAGAGGACTCCTGATTATTATTATCGCCTCCTTTCTGGGGTGCGACACGGCGGGAGGCATACCGGCGGGTCACGAAGCCCCCGGCTTTGAACTCAAGAACCTGGAAGGGGAAACGGTTTCCCTTAGAGAGCATCGGGGCAGGATCGTGGTAATCGACTTCTGGGCTACCTGGTGCCCTCCGTGCCTCACGTCCATTCCTGAGATTGTGGAGGTCCAGGAGAAGTACCGGGACAGAGGAGTAACCATTCTGGGGATCAGCGTGGATCCGCCCGGCGATTTGAGTGAAGACGATCTCCGTGCTTTCAGGAGAAAGATGAAAATGAACTACCCCATACTGAGAGCGGACGACAGGGTCGTGATGGACTATTTCGAAGGAACCGGAAAGCAGGTCGTCATACCGACCCTCTTTGTGGTAGACAAAGAAGGCAAGATCAGAGAAAAACTCGTGGGCTTCAGGCCCGGAAAACTGGAAGAGACCCTGCAAAAACTTCTCTCATGACGATTGATTTCCATACCCACGTTTTCCCTTCCCTATTCAGAGAAAGGCGGGACCGGTTTTTTGCCGACGAGCCGGCCTTCAAGACCCTGTATGAACTTCCCCAGTCACGCCTCGTCGGGGCCGCAGATCTCCTGAGTAATATGGACCGGGAAGAAATCGAGAAATCCGTGATTTTCGGTTTTCCGTGGGAGAAGCCGGACCATTTCAGGAGGCACAACGACTACATCATCGAGTCCGTTGACCGGCATCCTGGGAGGTTCATCGGCTTCTGCTGCTTTTCACCCCTGTCGCCTCAGGGAGTCGAGGAGACACAAAGGTGTCTGAATTCCGGTCTTGCCGGAGTAGGGGAACTCGCCCTCTACCACACGGGGTTTTCTCCGGAGGTTCAGGCCGGCCTGGAAGAGTTGATGAATTTCTGTGCTCGCGTGGATGTGCCAGTACTCTTTCACACCAATGAACCGGTGGGCCATGTTTATCCGGGAAAGACTCCGATTCGCCTCTCCGAAATCTACCAACTCGTCAGAAGATATCCATCCAACCGCATTGTCCTGGCCCATTGGGGGGGAGGCCTTTTCTTTTTCGGCCTCATGAAGAAAGAGGTCGAGAACGCTTTCCGTAACGTATGGTTCGACACTGCGGCCTCACCCTACCTTTACAGGCCGGATGTCTACCGCGTGGCTTGCGAAATCATAGGCCCGGATAAAATCCTTTTCGGATCGGACTATCCTCTCCTGAGCCCGAACCGTTATTTCGAGGAGATGAACTCAGCGGGCCTCACTCAGGAAGCGATGCTAAAAGTATCGGGCCGAAACGCTGTCGACCTCCTGCGCTTGTGATTAGATCAGTGTTCAGCGCAGTATTTGAGCCCTGGTCCTCAGGGCCGGGTCAGAAACAGTCGGCTACGCCTGCGGAAGTGAGAAGGCTATGAACGACTTATTTAGCAAAGCCGGCGATGAAAAAGAACAGGTCGAACTGGAGGGCCAAATCGAAGGAATTACCTTCTCCGATGAGGAAACCGGGTTTACCGTGGCAAGAGTTCGGTTGACCGGCGCCGCCGCTCCTGTGACGGCGGTTGGAAATCTGATCGCGCCAAGACCCGGAGAGATGTTGAAGATGACGGGGACCTGGATCGATCACCCCAAGTTCGGCAGGCAGTTCAAGGTTCTGTCGCACCAACCCATCGTTCCTGCAACCGTCGGCGGGATCAGGAAATATCTTGGCTCAGGCCTGATCAAAGGGATAGGCCCTGTCACTGCTGCAAGAATCGTCGAGCGCTTCGGCGAGAAGACACTGGATGTCATTGAGCACAGCGCCGGTGATCTGGGTCAGGTGGAGGGCATCGGGCGGAAACGAATCGAGATGATCGAGAGGGCCTGGAGAGAGCAGAAGGAGATCAGGGGGGTCATGATCTTTCTCCAGGATCACGACGTGAGTCCCGTACACGCAACCAGAATATTTCGCCGCTATGGCTGGGACTCCATTAGAGTTGTGTCCCGGAACCCTTACCGGTTGGCCATGGACATACCAGGCATCGGCTTTCTGACCGCAGACAGGATCGCCCGGAAAATTGGGTTCGAAAAAGATGCCCCGGCCCGGGCGGAGGCGGCGATTCTACATGTACTCAGGCAGGCTTCGGAGGAGGGCCACGTCTATTATCCTTACGAACTCCTCGTAGAGCGGTGCAAGGAGATTCTGGATGTGGAGCCGGATATCGTTACCAGGGCTGTCGGCACGGTAGCGCTGGAAGGCAGAATCGTGATCGAAGATCTCACCCGGGATTTTGAGACCTTTGAACCCAACCATAAGGCGGTGTATCTCAAGCCCTTCCATATTTCTGAAACAGGCATCGCCGCTCTCACCAGGCGTTTGAACGCCGCCGGCAAGTCTCTCGGAGAAGTGGATGCTGACAAAGCCGTTGAGCGGGCCCAGCGGAATGTCATGTTCCGGCTCGCGCCGAAGCAACTCGAGGCCGTGAAAGCGGCTGTGGCGGAAAAGGTTATGGTAATCACCGGGGGGCCGGGAACGGGAAAGACCACTATCATCAAACTCGTGATCAGTATCTACCGGGAGTTGAGCTCTCGGGTCCTTCTTGCTGCACCCACGGGGAGGGCTTCCAAACGGATGAGCGAGGCCACGGGTTTTCCAAGCCGCACGCTTCACCGCCTTCTGGAATATTCACCCCAGAAAGGCGGTTTCAGCCGCAATCAGGATCATCCCCTGGAGGCGGATGTCCTGATCGTGGACGAGGTCTCCATGGTGGACACGGCCCTGATGTACCATCTTCTAAAAGCCGCGTCCGTGCAAGCCACCCTGATTCTCGTAGGCGATGTCCACCAACTCCCTTCCGTGGGGGCCGGCAATGTGCTCAATGATATCATCCGTTCGGGGGTCGTGCCGGTAGTGGAGTTGAAAGAAATATTCCGCCAGGCCGGGGAAAGCCGCATCACCATTAATGCTCACCGGATCAACGCAGGTCTGCTCCCGGAGTGGAGAGAGAGGAGAGGGCCCCTGGAGGACTTTTATTTCATCGAGCAGGACGATCCGGAACAGGCGCTTCGGGTGATCATGGAACTCGTGTGCGATAGAATCCCGAAGAGGTTCAAGTTCGACCGGTTCGAGGACATCCAGGTTTTGTCCCCTATGCACAAAGGCGTTGTGGGGACGGAAAATCTCAATGAAAGACTCCAGGACGCCCTGAACCCTTCGAAACAGGAGATTACCAGGGGTGAGCACAGGTTCCGCCTCATGGACAAAGTGATGCAAGTGAGGAACAACTACGACAAAGAAGTCTTCAACGGCGACATCGGGAGAATCACGTCCATCGACTCGGAAGAACACGTGGTTACAGTAACTTACGACGGGATTCCCGTGCCCTACGAATTTTCGGAACTGGACGAACTAACCCATGCCTATGCCATATCGGTTCATAAATCGCAGGGCAGCGAGTATCCTGCAGTAATAATCCCGATTCTTTCCCAGCACCATATCATGCTTCAGAGAAATCTCATTTACACGGCGGTGACGCGGGCAAAGAAGCTGGTCGTCATGGTGGGAAGCAAGAAAGCTCTCGCCGCGGGTGTCAAAAACGACAGAACCATGAGGCGCTACACTCACCTGGCGGAGAGGTTAAAGGCCTGAGCAGGCGCCGTCTTCCTGAACACGGAACCACTGAACACTGAGCAACGATTCTCTGCTGCTAACTGGCTTCAAGGAGCACGGTTTTCTCGCTCATCACGCTCTTGAAGCGGGTCGCGTCACCAAGAACCCTTCCGATGATGTTGACGGCACTCGCTGGCATGATCTTGCCGTCCCGGCTTGCAGGAGTTTGACCGAAGAATATGCAGAAGGCCTTTCCGGGGGGCCAGTAGCCCAGATCCCCCACTTCCACAACTTCCCGCGCCGATGCATCCAAGCCTGCTGTTACGGGAATGGAGAAGTAGATCTCGTCTCCCCACGTGCTGAATGATGTCTTGATGGGAAGCGCATCGGCTACCTTCTTGGCTGTGGCGGTTTCATTGAGCTCCGCTTCCATGACGAGTTTCCCAACGGTGATTTTGATTTTCATGGTCCAGCCCCTCCTTCATTTCTTCTTGAAGATGACTTTAATCGGCGTCTTTTGTAGTCCCAGGGATTCTTTCAATTGGTTTACCAGGTACCGGTGATATGAGAAATGGACGATGTCCGGCCTGTTCACGAAGACAATGAACGTCGGGGGTCTGGTCTCGGCCTGGGTGGCGTAAAAGACCTTGAGGTTAGCGTGTCCCGCCCGCGGGGGCGGTTTATTTGCCACGATCTCCTCGACTGCTTTGTTGAGGGAGGCGGTGGCGACTCTCGAAGAGAATTCTCTGTACAGGCCGGTGATCATTAAGGGCAGTTTCTGAACTCCCGCACCGGTGAGGGCGGATATATTGAGCCTCGGGGCAAAGGAAACGAAATGGAGCTGGCGGTCGAGGTTTTCTTGAAGGCGCTTTCTTATCTCACCGTCCCCCTTTGCGATGTCCCACTTGTTCACTGCGATGACGAGACCTCTTCCCCGCTCCAGGGCGTAACCGCAAATCCGGGCGTCCTGTTCGACAACCCCTTCGGCGGCGTCCAGAACTACCACTGCGATGTGGCACCGGTCCAGGCTTTGCAAGGACTTGATCATTGAAAATTTTTCGATCTTTTCTCTGACCCTCGCCTTTCGCCTGAGGCCGGCCGTGTCTATGAACAGATAAGATCGTTCGTTCAGGGTGCACAGGGTGTCAATGGAATCGCGGGTCGTTCCCGGTAATTCACTGACCACCACGCGCTCGGAGCCCAGGATTCGATTTATCAGCGAGGACTTGCCCACGTTGGGTCTTCCCACAATCGCCACCCTGATCGGTTCGTCCTCCTCTTCCCGAGCTTCCAGCTTGGGAAGACCGCTGACGATCTCCTCCACGAATGCGCTCACTCCGTAGCCGTGGGCCGCGGAAATAGCATGCACCTTGTCCAAGCCCAACCGAAAGAAGTCGGCCTGCAGGTTCAAGTGTTCCGGTCCGTCTATTTTGTTGACGGCGACGAAGACGGGTTTCAGGGTCCGACGAAGAAGGTCTGCCAGTTCCTCGTCTCCCGGCAGCAGTCCGTCCCGTCCAGAGACCATGAAAATGATCCTGTCCGCTTCTTCGACGGCTCTGAGAACCTGGGCTCTCACCTTCTCCAGTAGGGGTTCATCCTCCGACTCGTCGAAACCTCCCGTGTCCACCAGGATGAAGATGGCATCTCCCCATTTGACCGAAGCATGGAGACGGTCTCTCGTCACCCCGGGCTGATCGTCCACCAGGGCATCCCGGGATCGGGTGAGCCGGTTGAAAAGGGTCGATTTGCCGACGTTCGGCCGGCCTACGATTGCAATCACGGGGGTCATGTTCAAGTTATATAACCCAAAGACACTCCTTTTGGCCAATTCTTTCCGTTCATTTAGCAACTTGACTGTATTCCGCGTTGCCTATAGATTGTGCGAATAGAGAACTCTAGGTCTTGATGGTCTCGCAAGAAGTCATCAAAGCCGTCACCCCCGGCGGATCCCGGATCGTGGTCCGGGACAGGCGCCGGGGTCCAGAGGTCCCTGTTTTTTGGATTCCGGCTGGAGTTTATCCCGGACTTGGTTCGGGTTCGGAGTGACATATAAGTGCGGTTCCCGACTTTTCGATGTAATCCATCTTTATAGATTCAGAGTTTTGAGAAATGCTCACCAAGTACATCATTGTTTCGGGTGGAGTCCTTTCGGGCCTTGGCAAGGGGATAGCCGCCGCCTCAATCGGCCATCTGCTCTCATCGAGACTTCGAATCGTGCCGATCAAATGTGACGGATACCTCAATGTTGATCCGGGGACCATGAATCCCTACGAGCACGGCGAGGTCTTCGTGTTGGACGATGGGGCTGAAGTGGACATGGACTTCGGGCACTACGAACGTTTTCTCGGCGTGAGATGCAAGTCCAAGTGGAACCTGACTATGGGAAAGGTTTTCGACATGGTCAGGCAGAAGGAGCGGCGCGGCGATTATCTCGGCAAAACTGTTCAGTACATCCCCCACGTGACGGATGTCATCAAGAATCACATATTCGAGGTGGCAAAGGAAGAGTCGGCTGATCTCGTCATCGTCGAAATCGGAGGAACGGTGGGAGACATCGAGAACGAACTTTTTCTGGAATCGGTTCGGCAAATGAAGGAAGACGTGGGCCGAGGCAACATCGTATACGTCCATCTCACTTATGTGCCCGTTCCGTACGGCGTTCATGAACAAAAGTCGAAACCCACCCAGCAGAGCGTCAATCTTCTCAAGCAGCGTGGAATTTTCCCGGATGTAATCATCGGAAGATGCCCCGAGTTCCTGTCGAAAGAAGTCAGGACCAAGATCTCAAATTTCTGCGACGTTGATCCAGAAGCGGTCATCACGGGCCTGGACGTCGAAGACATTTACGAGATACCTCTCATTTTCGAACAGGAAGGGCTTCCTGCCATCCTCCACAAAAAACTCAACATCTACAGCCCCCCCGATATGACGAGGTGGAGGCAGTGGATCGAAAACCTGAGGAATCCCAAGAGAGAGATCACCGTCGCCATGTGCGGCAAATACACCAGGCTGGAAGACTCATATGCGTCCATTATTGAGTCCTTCAACCACTGCTCGGCCCACCTGAGCTGCAAGGTCAATTTGAAGATGGTGGAGACCACGGACTTGAAAGACACATCCTTTGTTGAGACGGTAGACGGCGTCGTGGTACCGGGCGGCTTCGGCCAGAGGGGCACCGAAGGCAAGATTGAAGTCATAAGAGCCGTGAGGGAGAAGAACATCCCCTTACTCGGTTTGTGTCTGGGTCTCCAGCTTGCCGTCATCGAATTCTGCAGAAACGTGTGCGGCCTGCAGGGAGCCAATTCGACAGAGATAGACGCCAACACACCCCACCCCGTGATCGATATTCTGCCGGAACAGAGGAAGATCACGGAAAAGGGCGGCACCATGAGATTGGGAGCCTACACGGCTTCACTCAAAGAGGGATCGGTGGTGAAAGCTCTCTATCAGGCCGATGAGGTGTCTGAAAGACACAGGCACCGCTACGAGGTAAATCCCGAATATCACAGAACGATCTCGGAAAAGGGAATGGTGTTGTCAGGGACCTCTAAGGACGGGAGGCTGGTGGAGTTCATCGAGTTGCCGCATCACAGGTTCTTTGTGGCCACCCAGGCTCATCCTGAGCTGAAGTCGAGGATGGAGCAGCCTGCTCCTCTGTTTTACGGTTTTGTGAAGGCCTGCATGAGTTGAAGGCGTAGAGGTTTTTCAGATGACTATAAAATACCGTGTGGTCCTTGTGGGCCTTGCGGAGACAGAGGAGCAATTTACTCTCGGCATGTGTTCCAGGTTCGGCATTGCCTCCGCCACTGTGAAGCACATTATCGCAGGCGCTCCGGTCGTCTTGAAAAAAGATTTGAACCTCAGGGAGGCCCGGGAATACGCCGAGGCGATCCAGATCGCGGGGGGCAAGGTCCAGATCCAGGAGTGCGGTGAATCGCAAGAACCGGAGCGGGAACACAACAGCTTGGAAATAAAATCGTTCAGCGATTTTACGTTGTGTCCGGAATGCGGTTTCACTCAGCTCAAGTCAGAGGCATGCGTGAAGTGCGGATTTCCGTTCTCACCGGAAAGGGAGAGTAGGAATCAGGGACGTGACAGAGGTCGTTGAAATCCGGAAGGCCCGGCTGGTGAAGGCTGTCAGGAAGGGTTATCGCAACTGGAAAACTCAGTTCGGAGAAGATTTCGGCCTCCAAACGCGGCTGTCGGACCTTTCCACGAAAACCCTTGTCTCTCTCGCCCACGGAAAAGACAAGAGCACTTTCTATCTCCTTGACCTGATCATGAATCTTGAGAATCGAGGATCGGGATTCGAATTCAGCGAGATCGATCCCAAGGAAAAGATTGCCGTCCTGGACCGGTACCTTTTTCTTCTTGATCGAATCCGGTTTGAATACATGAAACGGCTGGGCTGGCTGAGCAGTTATCCCGGGGAGGAGTACACCCTCGTAGACCTCATCCTGCGGTTTGAAGGCCTGGCGCCCCGATTGCAGGCAAACACCCCGGCACTGAGCCGCGATCACTCCGCATACGAGGAGTTTCGAAGCATGAACACGTTCGAAAAAGAGGAAATGATTCGAAAGCTGATCCCCAAGGCGCTGAAGCACATGGAGGATCACTCAAAGACCTTGTAAACCTTGTCGCCTTCTCGCACCCTTTCCGTGACCTTTATCCCGATCATATCGCCTATGTTGGCTTCCTCTATGGGCTTGTTGTCAAGCTCGATACTCGAAACAATATCGACGAAGTCTGTCGTATGCCCTTTGTATCGCAAAGTGTCGCCCTTCTTGATTCCTTCGCCCGATACCTCGATGGCCGCCACGCTCGGCTTGGAAAAAAACTTCACTACCGTTCCAACCTGTTCTTCCGTCATGCTCCTATCCTCCTTTCGCGTCCAGAGTATAGTTCAGCAAGATCGATTTCTGTATATCGAAGTCTCGGAAAGCAGTCAACTGAACTTTTTCAGGGTGGGAGCTCTGCCACTAAGACGCGAAGGCACGAAGAAGAGAAATTATCTTTGTGGCTGAGCTTATTCTTTCACAGTTGAAGAAATCCGTCGGAAGTCCTATTATTGCGGGAGGGAAGCTCTGGAGAAAGGCAGGCTCTTTCATGAAAAGCAAAGGAGAAGGCAAGTCATCCGGCAAGGCGGAAAAGAACGGTGCGGGTCGGGAAAAAGTCCAGGAGCGGATGCGGCCGTCCCAATGGACCAACATCGTAATCAAGGAGGCCATCTCCATCGCCAGAAAGATAGGTGCGGATGCCCTCCTCTTTTACATGGACAGCACAAAGGACCTGACTCCTTTTGAGAAGGTCAAGAGCGATATAAAACTGATTATCCTCACAAAACGCAAGGAGTGCGTGGAAAAATCCTCTGCGCTGAACCTGCACGCCGTCCTGCTGCCGGATGTGCAGTTGACAAGGGTCGGCTACCTGAAGATAGGTTTCCTCTCCGCCATCTCCAAGGGGTTGCTGAAAAGCGGGGATGTTATTGTGTGTGTTGGGGGAGTGCCGGAGCAGGGGGTTATGGACACCATCATGCTGGTGGAAGTAAGCCTGGAATCGGAACTTTTCAGCGGCGGGGCCGAGTCCTTTCTCCCCCAGGTGAAGCCGGAGGTTTTCGAGACGCTGCTGGGAATTGTCCTGGAACTGGCCTACGAGGGGAGGGAGGGAAAGCCTGTTGGTGCCACTTTTGTGCTCGGTGACCACGAGAAGGTCCTCTCCTTGTCGACCCAGCTTGTGTTCAACCCTTTCCAGGGCCACCCGGAGGAAATCCTGAATCTTAACGAGCCGCAGGTCAAGGAGAGCCTCAAGGAATTTTCTTCCATTGACGGAGCCTTCGTGATCCGGGGTGACGGGGTGGTTCTCGCCGCGGGAAGGTACCTCAATGTGAGCTATCACGGGGAGGCTCTTCCGCAAGGGTTGGGCACCAGACATTCGGCTGCAGCGGCCATTACGCAGGCGACCGACTCCGTGGCTTTCGTCATCTCCGAATCCACGGGGAAGGTGACGATCTTCAGAGGAGGCAAGATCCTCACCGTGATTGAAAAAGCGCCTCCGTCTCCCTCAACGAGAGTGGTGCCCGCTGGATGAAGGACGACTTCTTGGAAAGAGACGATTTGCCTTTGCGCATTAAGGCCGTCCTGTCGGACAGAACGCCCCAGGTACTTGAAAACAGAGACTTTGTTTATAGACACGGAGCCGTTCTCATTCCGCTTTTCAGGGATGGAAGGGAGTACAGAGTTCTCTTCACGAAGAGAACAGATACCGTAGAGGCGCACAAAGGGCAGATATCGTTTCCCGGCGGCCGGATTGAGAAAACAGACCTTTCTCTGCTGGATACGGCTCTGAGGGAAACGGAAGAGGAGATCGGTCTTTCGAGGCAAGCCGTAACCGTACTGGGCCGGAGCGACGACGCATACACTCTCTCATCGAATTACATTGTCCATCCTTTTGTAGGGCTTATCCCTTATCCCTACCCTTTTCGTCTCAATGCCGGAGAGGTGAAAAAGCTTGTTGAGGTCCCTCTCGAGCTCTTCTTCCGCACGGGAGAGGTCATGGCCGTGGAATATGAAGGGAAGATCTTCCAGAACCTCGCATACGCATATGAAGGAGAAGTGGTCTGGGGGGCGACGGCGAGGATCATGCGGAGCCTGGTAGAAATCCTTAAGGAATCATTCAACATTGAGCATTAGTATATGAAACCTGCTGCAAGCAGATTTCATCGGAGAAAAATTGCCCTTGCGTGAGGGAGTTTTCTAATCTTCTTGATTCGGTGGCTCGCAAGGCAAAGCCGCCCACTTCACGTGTATACTGACGAGAAGAAGGTACGGGGAAGAATTCGTATACGAACTCGGTACTCCTCATGGAGAGTGGTTCCAAAGGTCGGATTGAGGTGAAGGTTTCGAATCGCTATTCTAAACGGTTTCGGAGAAGGAGTATGGGCACGTCGCGATTAACCCCAAAGAACCTGCCGGTCGGTATGGACCCAGAATCCCGTTTTTTGCGATCGGCGTGCGGGGCGTTCGGTATCGTAATCCTCAGGACGGGGGTACCCAAAATTTCAGGGTTGATCGGCGAGTGCTTAGCAAGGTAAATCTTTAACATTCTGCTTCACGTAGGTGATGTTCAACTGCTCGCGTGCTGCGATTTCCTTAGCGTAATCGATGGACCTCCCCGAGAAATCAATGCCGGTCACATTCGCTCCGCGTTTCGCCAAAGGTCCTGCGTACAATCCAGGACCGCAGCCGAAATCAGCTATTTTGAAGTCCCTGCCGATGTTGAACTCAGATGCAATCCATTCGACAGATCGATTGATGAATTGCGCGTTCCGCGAAGAAACGTCGACGGTCTCGTCGAGGTGGAATGAGAGCATTTGCTTTGATGTATGCTCATGGGTCCATAGATCGCTTGCGGTGTAAAATTGAAACGGTTCGGGCCGTTCGTTGATTCTCTCCAATTCTTCAAACATTCTCTCTCCATATTACACAGAACGTGGATTATATGGTACCCGCATA
>Ga0068714_10001688_pt1 | contig 31018 bp, 27 predicted proteins | sample MTBNYHSulfiMetaG_FD_62988 | JGI IMG/M metagenome (GOLD analysis project Ga0068714, IMG submission 62988) | Enrichment culture microbial communities from rom New York Harbor, USA that are MTBE-degrading - MTBE-NYH (New York Harbor Sulfidogenic)... | ecosystem: Environmental > Aquatic > Marine >...
CGAAAGCTGGAAGATCGAACCGTACGTCCTGTGGGCGATGGAGCATGCCGCCGACGTCGATTGGCTCGGCCTCATCCGTCGGTTCATCGAGGGGCTCGGTTCGGCGCGACTGCCTCTGCGCGGCGACCCCTACGCCCCCTATCGCGGCGGTCGCTCGCTCCCCCCCTTCTCCCCGCCGTTCGTCATCGACCGGCTCGAAATCGGCCGGCTCCACCTGACGCTGCGGGATGACCGTCCGGTCCGGACGACCGGGCCTCTTCCCCGGGTCACCCTCATCGAAATCGAAGTTCAGAACCTGGCGCTCCCGGCCGACCTTCGATCCGGCGCCGTCGAGCTTCGGTTGCGCGGCCGGTTCGACGATGTCGAGGACGCCGGCTTCGAGCTGTCGGCCCGATACACCAGCGAAGGCGGCATCCCCGTGGCGACATACGCCGCGTCGATCACGCGCGTCGATCTCCCTGCGTGGGCGGCGTTCTACGAGACGACGCTCCCGATTGAGATCGAGTCCGGACGGGCGACGCTCCGCGCCGAGATCGTCTTCCGGAACGGACAGGCGGACGGCGCGGTCTCCCTCCTGCTCGAGGAGCTGATCCTCGGAGCATCGTCCCGGCTGCTGTTCGGTCTCCCGCCCGAGACGTCGCAGCGCGTCATCGACGGGATCAACCGCTATGCGCAAGAAGTGCCGATCGTGATCGGATTCGGCGTCGGAGGGACGAGCGCCGATCTCGCATTCGATTGGGAAGCACCGCTGCTCGCCGTCGCCCGAGACGGCCTCCTGATCGCCGGGCAGCGCCAGTTCGCCGACACGATCGAGGAGCTCGGACTCCGAGTCGACGCCCTCGGCGGCGTGGCGGACATGCCGCTCGACCCCAACTACGAAGCGCTCCGCGAAGGGATCGACGCGTCGGCCGGCCGACTGATCGAGAGCGTAACGGAGAGCGTCTTTCCGTTTCTCCCCCTCGTTCCGCGCGCCGATGAGCCACCGTCGTCTCAAGACCCCGTCCCCTGGGACGAACTCCTGCGCAGAATCCAGCGAACACAGACACCAAACGAGTGAACGCCAAACGAAAAAGGGGACAGGCTACTTTTCCAGGTGGGAGAAGCGCGCTGGGAACGCTGCTTTCGCGCGGTCATCCGCCGCTCCCCCTTGTTCCCTGAAGACGGCAAGCAAGGGGCCGGTGGGCCGCAGGTCTCCCCACGCCGTTCCCGGTATACGATATCCCGGTCGCTCTTCCTTGCATCGAACGCAATGATCGATATAATCCTCGACCTGTTGATCCTCCATCGCGAGGATCTGTGGACCAGGACGAGCGCTGAGTGCGCTCGGAAAGGGGTGCAGCCAATGGTTCGAAAGCAGCAAGAGATCGAAGCCGGTTCCGCCCCGGATCGGTTCGCCGTTCAATAGTCACGGATTCTGACGCGGCCGTCCATCCGGGACGGACACCGCGGAAGAACCCGTCGTCATGGGGCCGTGGTCGATCCTGATTCGCGGCGTTCTCCTCCCCCCCGTTCGTTGAGTAGACGCCCTCGTTGAGGGCAAGGACGCGTCGAGGACTCGCTCGTCAAGCGTTCGTCAGGACCGGTTCGCCGTCGCTCCCGCCGGGGAGGGTCCCGTTCGATGAGCGATGCGATGCAGCGGTGGTTTCCAGAGAGCACGGCGAGAGGCCGACCGGGCAGAAGGAGGTACGGATGCTCCAGGGTGTAGTGACGCTCTTCGGTGTAGACACCGACGCGGCACAGGTTGGACTGGGCCGGAATGGCATGGTTCGGAGAAACGAGGTGACTCGCGTTGATGTCCCATCAACTGATCGCCGAACTGGCGCGCCTCCGTCACAAGGAGGCGCTCGCCAACAGTGAGGAAAGGCAGAGGATTTCGAAGGAGATGCGCCGGATCCGGGCGCTCGATCTGCTGCGCCGGGCCATCGAGCTCGGCCTGCGCAACGGCCTGCCCGCCGAGGATCTGATGCGCGAGATCTCCATGACGCTCAAGCGTGCCTGCAGTTCGTAGAAGCACGCCTGCGGCGCGGGCCCATCGTGTGGCCCGCGCCGCACGTTTCTCGGGTCTACCCTCCGAAACCGGTGACAACTACGACACCGAGAAAAATCAGCAACGCCCCGATGGCGGCCTGCCGGGTCGGCCGCTCCTTCAGGAGGACGACGGAGAGCAGAAACGAGAAGAGGACAGTCACCCCGCGAATCGGAGATAAGAGGCCGGCCGGAGCGAGCTGGAGGCTCGCGAGCCAAGCGATCCAGCCGATCACGCCGCCAGTCAAGGCCGCGAGAAATGCAATCCTGACACCGCTCCGCGGGAACGAGACGGCATGCCGGTGGTGGAAGAGCAGCACAACGGCGCCCCACGAGATCGCCGCGGTCGCCGCGAAGATCAGCAGGAGTTCGATCCGTGGCATCCCGCGATCAAGGCAGTATCGCGCCGGTACGACCTCCGCCCATCCCCAGATGACCCCCGTCAGCAAGGCACAGGCCGCGCCGATCGGGGCGGCGCGACTGCCGGCGCCCTTCGCTCTCCCCCGCGCGAGCAGCGCTGCACCCGCCACGACCAGCATCGCAGCGAGGAACGCCGCCCACCGCGCGGCTTCGCCGAGGAACACGACCGCCGCCAACACACCCCAGAACGGAACCGTGTTCGCAAGCGCAGTCGCTTGATGTGCCGGGCTCTGCTTCAGCGAGAACAGGAAGAGCGCCCCACCGATCACTGAATCGACGAACCCAGTGAGGGCCGCCATTCCCGGGAGATCCCACTGCGTCGTGCGGAATCCCGAGACCGCAATGACCGGAAGGAGCGCCAGGGTGACGAACCCCCAGCGAGCGAACGCAAAGGCCGGTAGGCGAAGGCGTCGCACGCCTCGGCTCGATAGAACCATCGCCGTCGACCAACCTGCAGACGCAGTCAACGCCAGAACGATCCCCCACGGATTCATCCCGCCCCCCTCGTTGTTGGCGGACTCCCTCGGAGCGCTGCGCTTGCCGGATGGCGGCAGAGCGTACTGCGATACGATCCTCCGTGCCAGGAAGGCTGCTAGGCGGCCGTCCGACTTCTCCCACCTTGTGAGAACGAACGGACAGTCGTATGCTCTGGGCGTTGTCGTCTTCGTGGCTCGATGAAGGCGCTGGCACAGAGACAGGGGGTTTCTCGGGTGGGCGTGTTGCTCGGAGGACCTTGGCATTCCATGAGTAGGAGTCACGACAATGAGAGTGTTGATCACGGGGTTGTTTGAGCCGGCTGCGCTGCACGCGATTCGTCGGTTCGGAGAGATGGGATACGAGGTCGTCGCTGCCGACTGTCACCGGATGGCGTTCAGCGGCTTCTCGAAGTACGTCTCGAGGCGGATCAGATTGCCGTACATGCGGCACAATCCGAAGCGGTACGCCGAACGCCTGCTCCAGGAGATCGAGACGGGCGGGTACGATTGCTACTTCCCCGCGTTCGAAGAGATCATCCTGATGAGCCATTACCGCGATCGGGTCCTCGCGGCGGTCAAGAGCACAATTCCCGAGACGAGAACGCTTCTGCGCCTTCACGACAAGGTGCAACTGGCGCAGCTGGCGACCGAACTCGGGATCGACACACCGTCGATCTTCGTTCCCCAGTCCTCGGAGGAGGCGAGAAGCTACATCGCCAAGGTCGACCATCCGGTCGTGATCAAGATGCGACAGACGTCCGGCGCTGCGGGATTTCGAAAGGTCTACGAGCCGTCTCAGCTCGAGCGACTCTACTTCGATGTCGTCCGCGTCAACGGACTCAGCGAGGCGAACCTCCCGATGATCCAGCGGCTCGTCGAGGGGCCGACGACCTGCACGCTCGAGCTCTGCCATCACGGCGAGGTCATCGGAGACGTGATGTACCAAGGAATCCGCACGATGCCCCGCACCGGAGGAACGACCGTCTTTCGAGAGAGCGTCGCAGACCCGGCCTGCCGCGAGGCGGCGTCGCAGATTGTGAGAAAGCTCGAGTATGACGGGTTCTGCGGATTTGACTTCATCATCGATCGGGAGACCGGCCGTCCGGTCCTCGTCGACGGCAACTGCCGGACCACGCCGGCCGTATCAATGGCCTACCACGGTGGATGTGACATGATCGAGGGGTGGATCGGCATTGCCGCCGGGGACCCGGTCGCTCGGCTCCCCGAGTCCCGGATCGGCGTGCGGACGAAGATCCAGTTCGGGGACTTTGTGTGGCTCCTCGAGAGCTACCTCGGAAGCTTCAAGGACTGGTCCGGAGAGCGCAGACTCCGCCGGCAGTGGTGGCACGACAAGGATTTCCACTACGACATCACGAGTCTGCGAGACCCCATGCCGATCGTGATGATCTGGGCCTACATCTTCACGAACCTGTACAAACTCGTCTTCACGAACTTCGATTCGGCCCAGCTCTTCCTGTTCCACAACATGTACGTGGAGGACCCAAAGCCTCTCGCGGCTGCCGCGCCCGTCATCGGTCCCAGCGGACCAGGACACCCCGCTGTCGCAGCGTCTCAACCGCTGCCGCAGCCGGCGAACCGTCGCCCAGATCCAACGGCGCGCCGCTGAGATCGAGCTCGTCCCCCTCTCCGAGCCCCGCGTTCTCGAGCAGTGGGGCGATCGTCCGGATCCGAGTGTCGGAGAGCCCAAGGACGCGTAGCTTCGTCAGTCCTGTGAGCGGTGTCAGATCTTCGATCGGGTTCTGGTCGAGCCAGAGCTTCTCGAGCGATGTCAGCCCGGCCAGCGCAGTGACGCTCTCGATCTCGTTTCCCCACAGGCTGAGCTGTTGCAGATCGGCCATTCCTCGAAGCGCCTCGACATCGCGGATCTGATTGTCGCTCAGGCCGAGCGCGATCAGCCCCGTCAGTCCGGACAGCGGCGCGATGTCGCGAATCCGGTTGCCGCTCAAGCTCAGCTTCTTCAGACGCTGCATCCCCTCCAGAACCGACAGATCGCGGATCCCGGTCTCCGGGAGCCCGAGCCACTCGAGCTTCGTCAATCGCGCCAGCGGCGAAAAATCCCCGATCGGGTTGCCGGTGAGGCCGAGTTCGATGAGCTCGGTCAGTCCCGCCAGCGGCTCGATGTCCGAGATCCGAGAGTTCCAGAGCCCGAGCCACCGAAGCTCGACCAGATTCCGGAGTGCTGACACATCGACCACCGTATTGAAATCGAGATCGAGGGTTCGCAAGCGCCGCAGCTCCCGGAGCGGATCGATCGATTCGATCAGGTTGCTCCTCAGCCGCAACGTTTCGAGGGCGTGGAGGTCCCGCAGCGGCTCCAAGTCGGCAATGTGATTCTCCGAGAGATCGAGCTCGATCAGGCTCACGCACCACTGCAGCCCGTCGAGATACGCGATCTCGCGGTTCGACGCGCGGAGCACCGTGAGCCGGGCGAGGTCGGAGCGATCGATCGCTCCCGTCGAAGCGCCCAGTGCTTCGCGGACCGCCTGCTCCAGGTGGGAGTCGAAGAACTCGACTGGTTGTGCTGACATCGCAAGCGACCCGCCCAGAACCGCGATCCCGGCGATCATCGAAAGAAGGGCACGTCGACCGAACGGAGAGGGGGGAGGGGAACGGCTCTCGTTCGCTTCCCTCCCCCCAGAGTCAAGGAGGCGTTGTGGCTTTTCACGCATCATCCACGCCCCATTTTCGGAGAGGGCGCCTTCGCTGCGAATCCCATCCGTCGCACACCGGCGGGACGTTCGCCCGGCGGGAAGCGAACCGAAGCCCAACCGCGCAGGTACCCAGATGTTCCCGCCCACTGGCTGACACCGGTCCGATCGCCTACGGTGCACAGACCGAGATGCAGATTGAGATCCGTCCGAGGCACGACCGTGTCTCCGCGCTCCAGATCTTGATGTAGGGGTCGCCGTAGGGGATCGGACATGGGCGCGGCCGAACGGCGATCTGCGGCCCGCAAGGCCAACAGGGAGCGCAGCACGGCCGGCAGTACGATACGATCCGCACCCCCGTGACGATCTCGCCGGCGACCGTCGTCGGGATGATCAATCGGTAATCGCCGGGCGAAACCGGACACCCGCTGTCGTCCGTCAGATCCCAGGTCATCGTCCGCCAGTGCCCCTGAGGAGTCTCTCCAAACGAGACCTCCCGGACGATCGATCCGTCGAGCGTCTCGACCCGCCACCCCAGCAGGAGCGGCGTCTGACTCCCCGGATGACACCAGAAGTACTCCGCGCCGACCGTCAGCGAGAACCCGATCACCTCGTTCTCCCGGAAGACCGTGTAGCACTCGCTCCCTCCGACCCCCGCACAGCCACATTCCCCCTGCACAATGAGCGTTCCAAACAAGAGGGGGAGTAGTGCGAACCAGATTCCTCGCCGGATCATCGAGATCACCTCGTGATCACTATAGCGCCGATTCAGGCCCGATGCGATCCCGTCGTTCCCGCCCGAAGTATATAGAAGTATTATCCATAGATATCTCTATCGTCTACCGATATGATAGGGGCCCATGTGGACGCTTCCTGTGGTCTTGCTTGCCAGTATCTACGTCGGCTGGAACATCGGGGCGAACGACGCCGGCAACTGCATGGGGACGACCGTTGGATCGGGTCTTCTCTCCTACCGCAGGGCTCTTCTCCTCGTCAGCGTCTTCGCCGTCCTCGGCGCCGCACTGCAGGGGCACCGGGTCACCGAGACGATCGGAACAGGGATCGTGACGACAGAGCTCTCGGTTGCCGCCGTCCTCGTCTCCCTCGCCGTGACCGGGGGGCTGCTCACCCTCGTGACATCCTTCGGACTCCCCGTGTCGACCGGGGAGGTGATCGTCGGAGCGGTCGCCGGGGTCGGGCTCGCCGCCGGCGCCGACGTATCCGGGCAGAAGATCCTGAGCATCCTTCAGTTCTGGGCTCTGTCTCCCGTACTCGCGGGCGTTCTTGCCTACAGCCTTCACCGTGCACTCTCTCCGCTGATGCGTCGAGTGCAGCAGTTTCACCGGCTCGAGAGTATTCTGGGCGTCCTCCTCTTCGCCAGTTCGTCGTACGTCGCGTTCTCGATGGGCGCCAGCAACGCCGGCAAGGCCGTCGGCCCCCTTCTCAGCCTCGGGATGACGGGACGGTGGCTGCCGTTGGTCGGGGGCGCGGCGATCGTCCTCGGCGTCGTGACGTTCGGACGCCGCGTGACGCGGACCATCTCCGGAGGGATTGTCCAGCTCGATCCTCTCGCCGCGTTCACCGCTCAGACTGCAGCGGCAATCGTCATCCACTTCGTCTCACTCCTCGGGGTCCCGATCTCGACATCACAGGCGATCGTCGGCGCCGTCGTTGGCGTCGGGCTCCTCCGCGGTGTCCGGGCCGTTCGCGGCGGACGGCTCGTTCGCATTCTGGCCGGCTGGATTCTCACTCCGATCTGCGCCGGGGGCGTCTCGTTCGGCGTCTATCGTCTGATCGCACGGATCGTCTGACGCCGCGGGCCGCAAGCAAGACCGCTCGCGGATGCCTCGCCCCCTCCGGAAACAGCGCATCCTCCGGCCGACCGTCGAGGCTCCGACGGCGCAATCGGCGGGCCCGGTCGGCCTCATGCCGTGTCAGTCCTTGGCCGGGGTCCTTCTGTCATGCTCTGCCTCGAGGCACTGCCTGTGCCGGCGCTCCTCGCCCGCGAGCGCCCGGAACAACGGGCCTGCTTCGCCGCCGAGCTCTGCCAACCGCTGATAGAGAGCGATCGCGACTTCCTCGCGCTGAATCGCGAGCAAAATCGCCGTCTGCAGATCGGTCTCCGCCGAAGGGCGAACGTCGACCAGCAGGTCGGAGAGTCCGCGATCCGCCTCGTCCCAACCGGATGCGGCCCGACCGATCAGATCCTCCGGCATGATCCGAGAGAGCATCTCCATGTGGCCCCGCTCGGCGGCCGCCAGCTCGGCGAACAACGCCTTGACCGCCGGCTCTATCACCTGCGCGGCCCAGCGCTTGTAGAACGCCTCTGCCTCCCGCTCCTTCGCCACCGCGAAGTCGAGCGCGTGCTGTACTCGATCCCGCATTCGCCGCCTCCTCAACTCCCCCGATTCGCGCTCCCACCGCGGGGCGGCAATCGGCTCCCCCGCCTCACCCCGCCTGAGCGCCGAGGTTACCGTCAGGAAGCTGATCGGGAGACACTCGCGATCGATCATCGAGCGGGAGATCAACGTGAAACTGCGTCCAGGAGTTGGATTCGGATTCCACAGTCAGGCGTCCGCCATGGTCGCGGACGATTCCGTAGCTGATCGAGAGACCGAGCCCGGTCCCGACCTCCTTCGGTTTCGTCGTGAAGAACGGATCGAAGATCCGCTCGCGCACTACCGGGTCGATTCCCGCCCCGCGATCCTCGACCGTCACCCGAACCGACCGTTTCCCGACCGCTACCCGCTCCGCCGCCGTGACGACCAAGACCTTCTCGTCGCTGCCCTTCGGGAACCGCTGGTTCAGCGCGTCCCGCGCGTTGTTCAGAAGGTTGATCAACACCTGTTCAATATGATGTCGCTGACAAGGGATCAACGGCAGCGAATCGGGGATCTCCACCGAGACGCGAATCCCATCTTGGCGGAGGATCGCGCCGACCAACGTTAGCGCATCCGAGACGATCCCGGTCAGTGAAGCGGGGCGCATTGCCTCGGGCTCCCGATGGGCGAACCGGAGGAGTGTCCGAACAATCCGGGCGACCCGATCGCCCTCTCGTCGGATCTCCTCGGCGAAGGAGCGGATCTCCGAATTGTCTGTGCGGTCGGCGATCAATACCGCGTAGTTGATCATCCCCATCAACGGGTTGTTCACCTCGTGCGCGACACCGCTCGCGAGCGTCCCGATCGATTCGAGCCGCTGGCTCTGCCTCAACTGCGCCTCAAGCTGCACGCGGTCGGTGATGTCCAGTATGCTGACCAGCGCCAGTCGGCGATCGTCGATCAGGACCCGCGTGGTCGACAGGAGGAACGTCAGCTCTCGTCTGACACCGCCGACGTCGAACGGAAGCGTCGCCTCCACCTGCAGGTGGCTCCGACCGGTTCCCAGGGTATCGACGACGGTTCGCCGGACCGTGCAATCTGCGCAGTGCGGGCCGAACCCGCAGCCGCCCGGATCGTCGAGCGCGTGGAGGCACCGAAGGGCCTCGCCGCCCCGAAGCCCGACCGTATCGGCGGACGGCCGCCTGGCGAACTCGGCCCCGAACCCGTTGATCTTGCGAATGCGCCGCTCCTCGTCGATCAGCATCATGATCACAGGAGCGCTCTCGTAGATCGCCGCGAGTTCCTCCTCACGTTCCCGCCGGATCTCCTCCGCCCGAATGATCTCGGCCGCCCACCGCTGCCGCTCGATCGCGTAGCCGATCGCCCGAGCGAGGACGCCGCCGGTCAGGCCGTCCTTGGCCAGGTAGTCCTGGGCGCCGAGGCGGATCGCCTCTCGAGCGGCCTCCGCGCCGCCCACCCCGGTCAGGACGACAACCGGCACGCCGGGAGCAGATGCGTGCAGCGCGCGGAACGTCTCCAGCCCCGACGAATCCGGGAGGTTCAGGTCGGCCAGAACGAAATCCCAGGCGCCGTCGGCGAGATGCCGCAGCGCCGCCGCGAGACGGTCCGCCCGTTCCAGGACCACGCGCAGCTCGGATGAGGACGCAAGCAGCTCCCGGATCAGGCGGGCATCGCCGTCGCTATCCTCGACAAGCAGGCCGCGCTTCGGCCCCCTGTTCATCTCGCCCGAGGATCGAGCGACAGGGTCTCTGCTCATCCTTTCCGCCCGGGAGGTCACGTCGACTCCGGCCATCGAAACCCCCGCCTCAGCAAGCGCGTGCAGGCCTCGACCGCCGGCCCGTCGAACTTCGATCCTGCTTCTCTTCGGATCTCCTTCACCGCGGCATCCAAGCCCCGCGCTGGACGGTACGGACGGTGCGATGACATCGCCTCCACAACGTCCGCCACCGCGAGGATTCGCGACTCGAGCAGCATCTCGTCGCCGCGCAGTCCGCTGGGGTACCCTGACCCATCGAGCCTCTCGTGGTGTTGGACCACGATGTCGGCGACCGGCCACGGGAACTCGATTCGCTTCAGGACGTCGTACGCGACGCTCGGATGGACCTTGATCATCTCGAACTCCGTCGAGGTCAGGGCGCTCGGTTTGCTCAGGATCTCGGCCGGGACGGCCATCTTTCCGATGTCGTGCATCAACCCGGCAGCGTGGAGGCCCTCGATCCGGTCGTCCGCGAGCCCCATCTCCTTCGCGATCGCGTACGAGAGCGCTGCCACCCGCTTCTGGTGGCCCGATGTGTACGGGTCCCGAAGCTCCGTGATCGCTCCCACCGCCTCGATCGTCCCTTGCAGACTCCTCTGCCTCCGGCGGTCGGCATCCTTGAGCTGCGTGATGTCCTGTCCGATCCCGAACATGACCGTCGTACCGGCCGTCTCGACCGGTACGATGTTCAGGAGCAGCGTCTTCGTTCGGTCGCCGATTGAGTACTCCGTCTCGAGGGTCCGGGGTGCGTCGAACGGCGAGTGCTCCTGTACTTGTTCCTCACGGCGCCCTGGCGGAGCGAAGTCGAAGGCGCTCCGTTCGAGTAGCTCCTCCCGAGTGCACTCGAGAAAGCGGAGGGCTGCGCTGTTCGCATCGATGTACCGGCCCGCTCGATCCGCGACCATGATCGGCATCAGCGCCTCCTCGAAGAGCGCCCGGTATCGGCGCTCGCTCTCCTTCAGTTCGGAGATGTCCGTCGTGACGCCGATCATGCCGACGATCTCGCCATCTGGGTCGTAGATCGGCGAGTCCGTTACGATGCCGGGAAACGTCGTCCCGTCCTTGCGCCGAAGCCGGAACTCGCCGGACCACGACCGTCCCCTCCGCAGATCGGCCATGATCTCATGGGCACGGCCTTCCATCTCCTCCGACGGGGTGATCTCGACGATCGGGCGGCCGATGACCTCGTCCGCCGCCCACCCGAACGTCGCCTCCGCCCCGGGGTTCCAGTAGATCACGTGTCCGGCGGTGTCCGTCGCAATGACCGCCTGGCCGACCCGGTCGAGAAGCTGCGCCTGAAATCGGATCCGTTCCGCCGCTTCTACGTGCGCCGCGCGACGGCGCAGTGAGTCGATCCCGTACGTCAGATCGTCGGCCAGCTCCCGAAGCAGCGGAACGAACTCCTCACCAAACGAGGCACGGTCGTCGGCAGCGATCGCGAGCGCGCCGATCATCGCGTCCTCGCTCCTCAACGGCAGCAGGGCGACAACGCGCCCCTCGCACGACCCATCGGCAGCCTCCGCGCAGCCAGCACAAGCAGAATCACGGTCGAAGATCGTCAATTCACCGCCGCCCGCCACCTCGCCCAGCGCTGCGGGAGTGATCCTACAACAGGGGGTATCTTCGCCGCTCCGATCGATGTCGCCGCCGTTCGCTCGAACGGACGCGTCCCACGACCAGTCCTCTCCGTGTTTGAGTGCAATGCAGCAACAAGCGTACCCGCCGAATCGGACGACGGCATCGCTCATCTCATCGAGGAGCCCGCGCTCGGTCGCCGCCCGGACGAGGCGTTGATTACACTCGCTCAGCATGCGGAGCGCGCGATTCGTCCGCCGGAGAGTCTCCTCCGCCCGGGTCCGCCCGGTGATATCGACACCGGCGCCGCGGATCTCCACCAGCCGGCCGTCCTCGTTCCACCGATTGAACGAGTTCCAGCTCACGACACGGTTCTCCCCATCCTTTGTCCGGAGCGTCATCTCCTGCGCGATGACATCGCCCCGTTCGAACGCTCGGTACAGCACGTCGACTTGAGCGCGTTGCTCCGGCGGATAGAGAATCTCCCACCAGTTCTCGCCGATGATCTCCTCCGGCCGGTAGCCGGCCAGCTCCCGAATGTGGGCGTTCACGAAGCGCGTCGTCCCGTCCGGGCTGAGGGTGCAGACCAGGCAAGGCGCCGCCTCCAGCAGCTGCCGATGGTGAGTCTCGCTCTCCCGGAGCGCGGCCCGCAGCCGGTGCCGCTCGATCGCATAGCGGACCGAGTGCCCCAGCAGATACGGAGTGAGGTGCCCCTTCACCACGTAGTCCTCGGCGCCGGAGTGGACCGTCCTCATCGCGACCGCTTCGTCGTCCATCCCCGTCAGCACGATGATCGGCGCGTCTCCGGTCGCCCGCTGTAGCCCGACGAACGTGTCGAACCCTTGGGAGTCGGGGAGGCCGAGGTCGAGGACAATCGCGTCCGGCGCCCAGTGCCCGACCGACTCGACCGCCTCCCGAAGCGTCTCCGCGATCCGCACCTCGTAGCGTCCCCCGCCCTCGTTTAGGTACTCACGCATCAACCGCGCATCGCCCGGAGAGTCCTCGACCAGGAGAACCTGCGTCGCCCGCTCCGTCATCGGCCCCTCCCAGTGGTCGCGCAACTCACCGCTTCGCCCCGTTCGGCGGGAGCTTCACGATCGTCAACCAGAAATCCTCGATCGCCTGCACGACGCGCAGGAACTGGTCAAGGTCGAGCGGCTTCGTGATATAGCAGTTGGCGTGAAGATTGTAGGACCTAAGGATGTCCTCCTCGGCCTGGGAGACGGTCAGGATCACGACCGGGATCCGCCTCAGGCGGCTGCTCGACTTGATCTCCGCGAGCACCTCGCGCCCGTCCTTGCGCGGAAGGTTCAGGTCGAGGAGGATCACGTCCGGCCGCGGCGCCGCTGCGTACACGCCTTCTCTGCAAAGGAACTGGAGCGCCTCCACGCCGTCCTTCACCCAGGAGACGCGGTTGCGGACCTTCCCGTCCTTCAGCGCTTCGATCGCGAGCCGTGCGTCGCCTTCGTTGTCCTCAACCAGCAGGATCTCCACCATCGTCGCGTCCATCGTCGATCCACTCCTTTTCCCGTTTCGGCAGCGTGAACCAGATCGTCGTCCCGCCTCCCTCGGACGACTCGAGCCCGACCCGCCCGCCGTGCCGTTCCACGATCCGCTTCACGAGGGCCAGCCCGATCCCCGTCCCCGGGTACTCCGCCCGCGTGTGGAGGCGCTGGAAGATCATGAAGACACGATCACGGTACTCCGGCGCGACCCCGATTCCATTGTCTCTCACTCGGATCTCCCAGCTCTGCCCGCGATCGGCCGTAGAAACATGGATTCTGGGGGTGTCCCGTCCGCGGAACTTGATTGCGTTCGACAGGAGATTCTGAAAGACAGACCTGATCTGCTGTTCATCGCACGCCGTCGTCGGCAACTCGTCGTGCGTCACGATCGCGCCCGCCTCCCGGATGCTCCAGTCGAGGTTCGCGCGGGCCTGGCCGAGGGCCGCGTTCAGATCGGTCGGCGCAAACGCTAGACCGCGCGTCTGCACGCGCGAGTACGCGAGAAGATCGTTGATCAACTGCTGCATGCGCGTTGCGCCATCGACCGCGTATCCAATGAACGCCCGCGCGTCCTCGTCGAGGGCATTCTGGTACCGTCGCTCGAGAAGTTGGGTGTAACTCGACACCATCCGCAGCGGCTCCTGCAGGTCGTGGGAGGCGACGTACGCGAACTGCTCGAGTTCCAGGTTCGATCGCTGCAGCTCGTCGATGGAGCGCTGCAGCTCCCGCTCGATCCTCTTCCGCTCTGTAATATCGCGCGCGATCTCGAGTCGCACGGCGCGGCCATCCGGCCAATCGATCGGCTGGTCGGAGACGAGGAAGTCCCTCGTCAACCGGGTGTTGCGGATCTCGCGCGTCCCACCCCAGGCGGAGGCGGCGCCGTCAGAGACGGCCGAGCACCCCTCGCAGGTGGCCTCGAACCCGTGAAGTGCTCGATGGCAGACCTCGCCGACCGGGTCCTCCCCGAGCGCTTGCCGAACCGCCTGATTGACGAACAGGATTTCGAAAGAATCGGGGTCGACGACATAGAGGAGGTCCGGAAGGTTCTCGAGGACCGTCACGAACTGCTCCCACTGCTCGGCTCGCTCGCGCTCGGCCGCCTCGCGCCGGACGATCTCCACGTTCAGTTCGTCCCGCGAGGCCGTGATCTCCTGAAGCCGTTCGGCCATCCGGTTGAAGCCGGCCGCCAGTCTCCCGATCTCGTCCCACGTTCGAACAGCCACCCGATGGGTCAGGTTCCCCCGCCCCAACTCCTCGGCCGCCCCTACCACGCAGCGGATCGGCCCGGTGAGGCTCCGTGCGAGCAGCACGCCGATCGTCGCTGCAAGCGCCCCGAACCCCACCCCAAATCCGACGACGACGTTTCGCAGGTGGACGATCGGGGCAAAGGCTTCGCCTGTGTCGATCTCCGAGAGGATCGCCAACTCGCGGTCCGGGATCCATCGGTACGCCCCCAAGACCTCGACGCCCCGGTAGTCCTCGTAGACGGCCACACCGCTCTGCCCGGCAAGAGCTCGCTCCGCTCCGAAGGTCCGAGCTTCTCGGCGAAGCGCGTACCCGTCGCCGAACCGCGGCTCAGTGACGAAGTGCCCGGATCGGTTGACAAGGTACGTGTCCTCCGAACGCGACGCAGCCCACCCGTGGGTCATGATCTCCGATATGACCGAGAGATCGAGGTGGCCGGCGAGGACCGCCACCGGGACGCCGTTCCGGTCGACGATTGGGGTCGCGACGGTGATGCGCACTTGCTGATCCGGGAGCGCGTAGTACGCGTTCTCGGTGTGGGTGCCGCGCCGACCGTGTTCGAAGAACGCTGTGTCCTTCCGGTGCTCCCCCTCCTGTGACCGCTCGGTGGAGACGAGGACCTCGCCGTCGTCGGGGTGCAGAACGAAGATCTCGACGAACCCTCCCTCCCGAACGGAGGGGGCCAGGTGCTCCTCGATGATTCGCTCGTGCAGCACTTCGTGCTCCGGCGCACCCGCCCGGTGTGCGGCGATCCAATCGGTCATTCCGTCGCGCAAGAGCGGCCGCTGCGCGAGCAAGAAGAGCTTCTCCTCGTTTCCGGAAAGCCATCGTTGCAGGTCGGACTCCTTCAGCTCGTTCGAGGAGACGAGGTGCTGTGACGTCACACGCTCAATCGCCCCCCGTCCGTTCCAGTACGAGAACAGACCGAGGACGACGATCGGGGCGGCAACGCAGAGAACGAGAACGATCGACAGTTTCCCGGAGAGCCTCATCGCAGACTCCCGCGGCGCATCGGCGCGCCACAATCCCGGACGGCGGAGAAAGTGAACGACGTTCTCGGGACGACGAGTTCGGGGACGACCCGACCGGCGCTCGCAGTACCCGTCAATAGACCGAGGCGCGTTCCGGAACGCGCGCCCTCCGAACGCACTCCGGTCGTGCTCGTGGGAGGAGAGAAGAACCAGAGCCTCCGAGGGTTCATGCGCCTCCCTCCCGTCCTCGTATCCGTCCGCTCTCGATCCGAACCCGACTGAGAGCGAGTCGAAGACCGCCCCGATGATCCCACCCTGTCAGTATAGCACGGTGCAGCCCGGCGGAAGGTCCGGGAGCGTTTTCAGGCTCGGTCTACCCGCCGAGATGTCGTATAGTGAGATCGACGCCGGTCTCCGGTGCGGGAAGGCGGTTGCATGGCACGTGTGCTGATCGTCGACGACGAGAAGAGCATCCGGGCGACCCTCTCCGAGTTTCTGAAGGCCGACGGCCACCACGTCTGGACCGCCGCGGACGGTCGCGAGGCGCGCGTGCAGCTCGAAACGCTTCGGATCGATGTCGTCGTCTGCGACGTCGTCCTTCCGGACGCATCCGGACTCGACATCCTTCACGAGGCGCGCCGCTTTCACCCCCACGCTCAAGTCGTGCTGATCACCGGTGAGCCGACGATCGAGACGGCTGCAGAGGCCGTCCGCGGTGCAGCGTTCGACTACCTCGCAAAGCCGGTCACGCGCGACGCCGTCCGTCGCATCGTCGCCGCTGCCGCAGAATCAGCGTGGATCCAGGGCGAGACCGCCCGGCTCGAGGAGCAGAGCCGGCGGTATCGCGAGGAACTGGAAGAGCGCGTCCGCCGGCAGACGGAGGAGATCGCGCGGAGCGAGGCCGCGCACAGAACCCTCGCCGAGAATCTGCCGGGCCTCGTCTATCGCATGGAGCTCGGCCCGGTCAAGGAGGTCCGGTTCTTCAACCAGATGCTTCCCGTCATGACCGGATACACCGTCGAGGAACTCCCGTCCGGCGAGCTGTCCCCTCTGGAGGCCCTGATTCTGGACGAGGATCGGCCGGGCGTGGCAAACGCCATCCGGTCGGCAATCGAGGCGCGGCACTCGTTCGAGCTCGAGTACCGGGTCGCCTGCAAGTCCGGCGAGATTCGGCACTTCCTGTCCCGCGGGCGCCCGGTTCATGCGGCCGGCGGCCGTCCGGTCCACGTCGACGGAGTCATCCTTGACGTCACGCCTCGAAGAAACGCCGAGGAGCACGAGCGGCAACTCGTGCACCGGCAGACCCTCGTCAACCAGCTCTCCGTCTTGCTCGGCCAAGTATTCGAGATCGACGAGATCTACCGGTCGATCTACGAGCACGTGCGCAAGTTGTTCACAGTCGACGCGTTCATCGTCTCCCACTACGACTCGACTGCGCAGTCGATCCGCGCCGGATACCTCGTGACCGACGGCGTGGTTCGGGACGCAAGCCGCCTTCCACCCATCCCGCTCGAGCCCGAAGGGCACGGCGTGCAGAGCCACGTCATCCGGACCGGCGAGGCGCTCCATCTGCCGGACTTCTCTGTCGGCGTCGAGCGGACGCGAACGCTTCATGCGATCCGGGAGGACGGCGAGCCGGGGAGCGGCGAACGCGAAGAGATCCAGCGGGAGTACACGACGCAGTCGGCGATCCTCGTTCCGATGAAGATCCGAGGGGACGTCGTCGGCGTCATTCAGGTGCAGAGCAAGCGCCTCGGCGACTACTCGAACGACGACGTCGATCTTCTTTCGGCGCTGGCGAACGTGGCGGCGGTCGCACTGCAGAATGCGCAACTCACGCGGGCCCTCCGCGCGTCGCTCGAGGGGGTCATTCGGACGCTCGGCGCGACCACGGAAATGCGAGATCCCTATACCGCCGGGCACCAGCTGCGCGTTACCCGGCTCGCATGCGCAATCGCGAAACAGATGGGGCTTCCTCCCGATCGGATCGACGCCGTGCGGACCGCGGCGACGATTCACGACATCGGGAAGATCGCGATACCCGCCGAGCTCTTGAGCAAGCCAGGCCGGTTGACCGGCGCAGAGCGGGCGTTGCTCGAGACCCATCCGCAGGTGGCACATGGCATCCTGGCCGAGGTTGAGTTCCCGTGGCCGATCGCCGACATCGTCCTGCAGCACCACGAAAGGCTCGACGGGTCGGGCTACCCCCGCGGCCTCCGAGGCGGCGAGATCCTGCTCGAAGCCAGAATCATTGGAGTCGCCGACGTCGTGGAAGCGATGGCCTCGCACCGCCCGTATCGCGAGGCGCTCGGGCGGACAGCGGCGCTCGAAGAGATCCGCTCCCAGCGCGGGACGGCGTTCGACCCAGGCGCAGTCGATGCGTGTATCGCCCTCTTCGAGGCAGGATTTGAGCTCGAGCTCACAGAAGAAGAGCAGGAGACGGCGATCGCTTGAGCCGCTGCAGCGAACGATCTGCGGCGCCCGTCAGCGACCGCCCGCTCCTGGCGCGCCGACCTCGGAGAACGCCTGCAGGACCTCGTCAAGCTGCCCCGATGTATGTGTCGCCATGTAGCTCGTCCGCAGCAATGCCTTCCCGTCCGGAACTGCCGGGGGAAGAACAGCGTTCGTGTAGACGCCGGCGTCGAACAGCGCACGCCACAGCTTGAGCGTCTCAAGGCCGTCCCCGACCAGGATCGGAACGATCGGCGTGGCGCTCTCCCCGACATCGAAGCCGAGGTTGCGATACTGCCGGCGCATCCGCCCGGCGATCGCGTTGACTCGTTCGACTCGCTCCGGTTCGCTCTCCACCACGTCCAACGCCGCCAGTGCCGCCGCCGTGCTCGCCGGCGGAAGGCTCGTGCTGAAGATCAGCGACCGCGCCCGATGCTGGATCCAATGGATCGCCGCCTCATCACCGGCCACGAACCCGCCCACGGAGGCGAGGGCCTTGCTGAACGTCCCCATGATCAGATCGACGCTTTCCGTCACCCCGAATTCCGCCGCCGTGCCCCGCCCGCCCCCCATCACGCCGATCCCGTGGGCATCGTCCACAAGAAGCCGCGCCCCGTGCCGACGGCAGCATTCCGTGACCTCATCGAGCGGGGAGATGTCGCCCCCCATGCTGAACACACCATCGACCACGACCAGTCTCCCAGCATCCCCGGGGCATCTGGCGAGCGCACGGTCGAGATCGTCGATCTCGTTGTGGCGGTATCGGACCATCCGTCCCAACGACAGTCGGCACCCGTCGACAATGCTCGCGTGATCCTCCTTGTCGCAGACGACTACGTCGTTCCGACCGATCAGCGCCGAGATCGCGCCGACGTTCGCCTGGTACCCGGTGGAGAAGACGATCGCTCGTTCCATGCCGACGTATTCAGCGAGCCGCTCCTCGAGCTCCCGGTGCAGTGCGAGCGTTCCGTTCAGGAACCTCGATCCCGTGCAGCTCGTGCCGTACCTTTCCACCGCTTCGATCGCCGCGCGCCGCACGCGAGGGTCCGTCGTCAGACCGAGGTAGTTGTTCGATCCGATCATTACGAGCCGCCGGCCGGCGATCGAAAGCGTCGTCCCGTCCGTTTCGTCCAGCGGGATGAAGTACGGATAAAGCCCCTGCTCCATCGCGGCGCGCGGGTTCGTCGGATATCCGATACTCGCAGCGAACTCAGGATCGTTCAGAAACCGCTGGCACTTCTCGAATAGGTCCATACATCGGCTCCTTGAGCCCGATCCGCCCGCCCGCGCCGCGCGAAGACTCGGCCCGGTCAGCGAACCCTATAGTACGACATGATACCCGATTCGAACAGCCGGCCGGGAAGGAACGGGCGGAGGAGCACTGCCAGGCGCTGCGTGAGCGCGCCGACCGAGTACCTCAGCCGCGGCGAGCGCGCGTCGATCACCGACAGGACCACCCGCGCGACCGCGTTGGGCGACGATCCGCCCTGTTCATCTGCCTCGGCGCGTGCCAGCGCCCGCGAACACCGTTCTCGATATGCATCTCCGACCGTCGTACGCCGACGATAAGCGGTAAAGCCCGTCCGGAAGTCCCCGGGCTCAATCGACACGACGCGGACCTTGAACGGCCGCACCTCCATGCGCAGCGCCTCGCCCAGGCCCTCCACCGCGAACTTGGATGCCGAGTAGATTCCCTGGAACGGCAGACCGATCCGGCCCGCGAGCGATGAGACGTTGACGATCGTTCCGCCCCCTTGCGCGCGCATCGCCGGGAGAACCGCTCGACAGACCCGGAGCACACCGAAGACGTTCGTCTCGAAGAGCGCCCTCACCGCATCGATCGGCGTCTCCTCGATCGGCCCGCCGATTCCGAACCCCGCGCAGTTGACAACGGCATCGATCCGCCCGGCCCGACCTAGCACTGCGTCGACCGCCCGACGGACCGACGCGTCGTCATCCACATCCATCCGCAGGAGCGTCCACCGGCCGTTCGCGGCGCCGATCGACTCCCCTTCATCCGGCGCCGACCGGCTCGTCCCGAAGACCGAGTCCCCGCGGTCAGCCATCAACTCGGCACACGCCTTCCCGATCCCCGACGACGCGCCGGTCACCAAGACGACCTTCGGTCTCTGCTTCATCGTCGACATCCGGATCCCCGATCCAAATCGCCGCTCTGCCGTGCGCCACTGCACCCCATTGCACATTCTCACGTCACTCGCCGCCGGCTCTCGGTGGCCCGCACGCCCTGTGCTTGCGGTCCAACACCCCATCGGCCGCCCGCAACAGCATCCCATGCCACTCAGGGACGACCTCGCCGAGGGTCTCGTCGAGCTGGTCGCGGACCGCCTTGCGTTCCTTCGCGGGACATGTCCGGATCAGCTCGACAACAACGTTGGACGCGCCCTCAGTCGGGAAGTCGGGGTCCGTGGCGAGGGGATCGCAGTTCGACCCTGCATCCCGCGCATTGTAGAGCCCCAACGCGATACCGCAACAGACCGTCACAGCCGCCGCCGTCAGCCCGAGCTCCAGGCGCCGTTTCATGTCGCTAACGGCCCCGTCTATGGCTTCCTCAAGCAACTCCGCGGCCGCGTCACACGGCTCGACATACCCCCACGGCTGCTGGCCGACGCGACTGTCGAGGTCTTCCAGGTCGAGCGACGTGACGTCAAAGAACACCTCCTCGGCGATTCCCTCAACCGTCGGCGAAGACAGCATCACCATGGCAAGTTCGTTCGCCTCGGACTTGAGATCCGGGTGCTCCTCCAACAGCGCTCTCAGGATCCCCGCGAGCTCACCTGGAGACATCTTGCACAAGACGTTTCTTGGCCGGTCCTTGCTCGACGCCGGCGCGGCTTTCGCGCGACGAGCACCCGGCTTCCCGCTATTCTTGTCCACAACCATCAGAGCCCCTTCTGCTCGAGCCGCCGGACAAACGTCGGCTCCCACGCGGGCGCCTGCCGAAGCATCTCGATGCGGTTCGGAAATTCACCCCGGCCGCCGCATGCGTCGAGATCGCGCAGGTCGACGAGGATTCTCACTGCCTGGTCGCAGCCCCGCGGTCGCTTGCTGACGGCACGCAGATCGACCCGCGCCCACAAGTCCAGCTCCTTGCCGACAAGGCGGTCGAGGTATCCCGCACGAGCGGGAGCCGTCAGTCGACCGCTCGAGACTCGTGGTACTGATGCTCGCTCATCCCAGCTCCTCGACGCCCGGGAATCTCTCTTCCCCTGGTCTGGCCAGCTCGTCGCAAGTGTAGCCGATCGCTCGGTACCCGCGAAGCCGTCGTTCGAACATCCTCACCAACATCGGGACCGCGCGATCCACGTAATCGTAGATCTGCACGTCGGTCTTTCCCGGCTGCAGGCGGTGCAGCCGCCCGGTGTACTGGATGATCGTCCCTCTCCATGAGACCGGCAGCGCGAGGAAGAGCGTGTCGAGCCGAGCATCGTCGTATCCCTCGCCGATGTACCGTCCCGTAGCGATGATCAGCCGATCCTCGCCGCTCGGGATCGAAGCGAGCTCCGCAAGCGCATCTTGGCGCTCGCCGGTCTTCACACCACCATGGAGCACGATGAGATGACGCGTGGCGGATCGCAGTCGATTAGCGAGGCGCTCCAGGTGATCCCGGCGCTCGGTCAGCAGGATCGGCGAGCGTCCCTGCTCCAGAGCACGAGCCACATCATCGCAGATGAGATCGTTGCGGCCCCGATCCGCAGTCAGTGCGGTGTAGATCTCCTGGATCCCTGCGCCGTCACGGAGAACCGCGGGCACGAAGCCCGTCTCCCGGACGATGAGTCTGTGATGGAATGGGCGCCGGGCAGCCTGGCTCTTCGGATCGATTGCGAACCGGATCGGGCCGAGCTGCATGTGAAGGATCGGATGGAGCCCGTCGCGGCGCTGTGGCGTCGCTGTGAGTCCGACCACATACCGGGCTTTCGCTTCGGAGAGAACGCGCTCGAAGCTCACCGCCGGGCAGTGATGCGCCTCGTCCAGGATGACTTGTCCGTAGCCAGCAACGACATCCGCAACCGAACCCTTGCGAACAAGACTCTGGACCATAGCCACGTCGAGTCGACCGGTCGGCTTCGATCTCCCCGCACCGATCCGTCCGATCTCCTTGGGATGGATGCCGAGAAACACCGCCAGCTGACCGATCCACTGATCGAGCAGCGGCTTGCGGTGGACGAGGATGAGCGTGCTTCGTCTGCGTGCAGCGACGAGGTACGCTCCGACCACGGTCTTGCCGACGCCTGGTGGTGCTACGAACACACCAATGTCGTGTTCGAGCAAGCGGGCCGCCGCCCGTTCCTGAATCGGCGTGAGAGTCCCGTGGAAAGCGAGTTCAACCGGCGTTCCATCCTCCCGCTCGTCGTCGACCTCGAGCGAGACGCCGTGCCCGCGAAGGAGAGCCTCAGCCTCCGGCAGGCAACCCCGCGGAAGGGCAACGAAATCGGGGACCTCTTCGGCGCACGCGATCACCCGAGGTGTAAGCGCTGTTGCGAGGCGCATGCGCTGTCTCTTGTAGAACTCAGGATTCTGGAAGGCGGCGAGGCGCTTGAGCTGATTGAGTAAGGTAGACGGAAGGCCCAGTGTTTCGATGAACAGGCGCTGGCTGAGCACGGCCCGTACCGCCGCCGGCAGAGGCTCGGTGAACACGATCTCCCTCGAGTGGCCGGATGGCAGGCAGTCCCACGGCGCGGAATCGCCTTCGTCAAGCCCGTCGCACATGCGAACGCCGATCCCCTGTGCCCTGCCGGTCGCCTCTTCGGCGACAGCGTGGACGAAGGCCCCGTCGAGCCGTTCGATGCTCGCCAGGAAAGCCCACTGATTCGGGAAGGGGGCAAACGTGGCGTCGACAAACACGGAATTGCCTGCGTCGCGCGCGTCCCGCTGTAGGGGAAGGGCGATCAAGTTCCCGAACCCGCCCTTGGGGACTGTGTCCTGGTTAGGGAACAGCCGATCGTACGATTTCATCGAGAGCTGGTGACGCCGGGCCATGGTCTCGGTAATGAGCAAGCACCCCAGCTTCCGCGCCTCCACTGCCGACACCGGCGAGGAGAAGAAAAGCCAAGCATGCGCGCCGTCTCCGGAGCGGGACCGTTCGATCGCCACCGCGATACCGTGCGTGTCGCAGGTCTCGGCGAATGCCGCAGCATCGTCCTGCCACGACTTCCCGTCGAAGTCTGCCGCGAGCAACCAACACGTCTCATCAGCCAGGAGCGGGTAGACGCCCATCACTTGGTCGCCACGGAGATGCTTGACGATCTCCTCGTCAGTGACGGGGGAGAACGCCTGGCTCGGGCAGTCCCCGCATGTGGCGTAGCGACCAGCTTCCCGGATCCCTTTCTTCTTGCAGAGGCCGTAGACCCACTCGTTGGCACAAGCCGGCGAGTACCCGGATCTGCCCTTCTTTGCGCTCTCCCAGCGTCGCGCGTAGAGATCGTCGCGGCCGCGGAAGAGCGATCGAAACAGCGCAACCTCATCCGCGTTGCTCGTCGGTACCTGCACGGCTGCGGAGGTCGACGTCGGGGAGATGAGGACCTGCCGGCCAGATGCATCGCTAAGGCGGTCCCGAAGTGTGGCCAATCTGGCGCTGCTTGCCGTGACCTGCGCCTCGAGCGCAGCCAGCCGGGACTCCTCATCCGCTATCTCACGCAACAGATCATCACGCTGTGTCATCTGTCGCCTGGACTGTCACCCTGGCAGGCTCTTCCCATCCGAGCGCTTGGGCGTCGCTCTCGCGCATGATCCCCGTATCCCTTGGCACCTCGCGCTGCGCTCGCTGATCTCAACCGTCCTCCCGGCTGAAGATCTCTTCACACCCCCCGTACATCTTCTGGGTGAGAATGCTCTCGAACTTCCCCTTCATCTTGTACGACCACTTCGGATCGCTCAGAACGCGATCGAATCCCTCCGCAATCAGCTCCAAGGGGAAGCCCTCCAGCGCCTTCAGAATCCTCTTGATGTACCCCCTGGTCGCGTTCGAACTCTCCGTTCTGTTCAGCTCTTCGAACAGCAGGTCGGCAGACTGACGCGTCTTCACGAACCCGAGCCCCTCAACGACCATCTCCTTCTTGGCCCGGTCGTCGTTGAAGTGCGTCAGGAGCCCGTAAAGGAAGACTCCCGCCTCCGCTCGTCCCCCGTAGGCCATAGACGAGAGGACTCGGCAGGCCGCGTCGAGGCGTTCCCCGTCACCGTTGATCGCCTGCGCGAGGAGGGAATCCATCGGGAATTGGCTCAGATCAATGTACCCGTCCTCTGTGATCCAGGGGACATCCGGAAGCTTCTGCGTCTTCTCGCTCTTGCGCGGCATACTCCCTCCTCCATGCAACTCGGGCCCGATTCCCGGGGAACCGCCTGGTCGTTTTCTACGAAACGGAGATCGCTGGCCAGAGGATACCATCAGTGACCGCGCAGCGAAAACCAGGAAGGCACCGTGTCCGGCCGTTCATACCCGGTCGCGAGCCTCGGGCGCCGGGCTGCCTGTGCTGAAGCACTGCAGCCGGCTCTCAGCCCAGCAAGGCGAGAAGCACACCGGCCGCAACGGCCGATCCGAGCACTCCGGCCACATTGGGCCCCATTGCGTGCATCAGCAAGGCGTTGTGGGGGTCGGCCTCGAGCCCAACCTTGTTCACCACTCGAGCTGCCATCGGGACAGCCGATACGCCCGCCGCACCGATGAGGGGGTTCACCTTGCCCCGGCTCAGCACGCACATCAGCTTCCCCATCAACACCCCGGCCGCCGTCCCGACCGCGAAGGCAAACATTCCCAAGACCAGAATCCCCAGGGTCTCCTTCTGAAGGAACGTTTCGGCCTGCAGACGGGCTCCCACCGCGAGCCCCAAGAGGATCGTCACAATGTTGATCAGCTCATGCTGCGCAGTCTTCGACAGCCGCTCCACGACGCCCGATTCCCGCAGAAGGTTCCCCAGCATGAGCATACCCACCAGCGGCGTCGCCTGTGGAAGGAGCAGCACGCACAGACCCAGAACGACCATCGGAAAGAGCACTCGTTCCAGTCTGGAGACCGGCCGCAGCTGGCGCATCGGCACGGCGCGCTCGGTCTTACTGGTCAGCAGGCGCATGATGGGCGGTTGCACGATCGGAACCAACGCCATGTACGAGTAGGCCGCGATGGCGATGTTCCCCAGGAGTTGTGGAGACAGCCGGGACGCCAGGAAGATGGCCGTCGGCCCGTCGGCGCCTCCGATGATCCCGATCGCCGCCGCGTCTCGAAGGGTGAACGCAAACCCGAGGTACCGCGAGAGAAGCAGTGCGCCCACGACCGTGGTGAAGATGCCGAACTGCGCCGCTGCGCCGAGCAACGCAGTGATCGGATGGGCGATCAGAGGACCGAAGTCGGTCATCGCGCCGACGCCGAGGAAGATGAGCAGCGGGAAGACACCCGTCTGCACTCCGAAGCTGTACACGAGCCCCAGCAGACCGTCCGGACCGGAGATCCCTGCCAGCGGCACGTTCGCGAGAATCGCCCCGAACCCGATCGGCAGGAGCAACGCCGGCTCGTACTTCTTGTGGATCGCAAGCCAGATCAGAAGCGCCCCCACCGCGATCATCGCCGCTTGCCCAAGGGTGATGGAAGCCAGCCCCGTGGACGCGAGAAGCTCCTGCAATGCCTGTGCGGGATTCACGATCGCCCCCTCAGCGGATCCAGGCGACCGTCTGGTCCGGTGTCACTGGGTCTCCCACGTTCACGCCTAGGCCGGTCACGACACCCGGCGCGGGCGCCCGGATCTCAGTCTCCATCTTCATCGCCTCCACCACCAAGAGCGGGTCGCCCTGTTGGACCCGCTGGCCGTTTTCGACGATCAGGCGCAGCACGATGCCGGGAAGCGGGGATTTCACCGGAGTCCCATTCGCCTCGACGATCGACTCCACCGGATCCTCGTCGGCCGCGAGCACCTCCATCGCGTACTCCCGACCGTCGACGACCGCGCGGTCGCCCTTGAGCACCACCGTGAACGGGCGGCCGTCCAACCGAACCGTGTAGGCGTCCGGATCACCACTCGCCGTTGAGGACGGCTTCTCCGCCTCCACTTTCCTCACACGCACCTCGGCATCGCCCTTCAGAAAGGCGACGCCCTTTTCCTTGCACGTGGCCACGATGAAGGCATTCTCGTCCGAAACGGGAAGCCCTTCCCGCTCGAGCACCGCACGAGCGGCCGCCGCCCCCTTTTCCGGGTCGGCATCATTGAGTTCCAGCGGCGGGACGCGATTCGGAGCGCGCTCCAACTGCTCGGAAGCGAGCTCGATGACCTCGGGATCGGGGTCCATCGGAGGGCGGCCGTAGTAACCGAGCACCATCAGTCCGTACCCCTGAGCGATCTTCTTCCACGGCCCCAGCAACACGTTGTTGTAGGCCTGCTGGAAGTAGAACTGCGACACCGGAGTGACCGACGTCCCGAACCCTCCCCGACGAACGACTTCCTCCATCGCGCCGATGACCTCGGGGAAGCGGTCCAGCGTTCCGTTGTCGCGCATCATCTGTGTATTCGCCGTGAGCGCCCCGCCGGGCATCGGCGAGAACGGGATGCGGGGCTCCACGGCCTTCGCCTCCGGGGGGAGGAAGTACTCGCGCATGCACGTCTTGAAGACTTCCTCCGCCTCGAGGAGCTTGGGGATGTCGAGACCCAGATCGTAGTCGGTCCCCCGCAGAGCGTGCCACAGGGTGACCACGTCCGGCTGACAGGTCCCGCCCGAGACTGGGGCCATGGAGAGGTCGACCTGGTCCGCGCCCGCATCCAGGGCCGCCTTGTAGCAGAGGATGCTCGACCCGGCGGTCTCGTGCGTGTGGAACACGATCGGCGTCCGCTCCGCCAGGAGCCCGCGGGCTCGGGCGATCGTGTCGTGGACCACTTGGGGCGTCGCGGTGCCCGAGGCGTCCTTGAAGCAGACGGAGTCGTACGGAATGTCGGCATCCAGGATCCGCCGAAGGACTGACTCGTAGAACTCCGGATCGTGCGCCCCAGTCCAATCCGGCGGGACCCCCATCATGGTTACGCACACTTCGTGCCGGAGGCCTGCCTCCGCAATGCACTGACCGCTGTAGACCAGGTTGTCCACGTCGTTCAGCGCGTCGAAGTTGCGGATCGTGGTGATTCCGTGCTTGGCGAATAGCTGCGCGTGCAGGCGGATGATGTCGCTGGGTTGGGAGTCCAGACCGACCACGTTGATCCCCCGAGCGAGCGTCTGCAGGTTCGCCTCCGGTCCGGACGCCTTCCGGAAACAGTCCATCACGTCGAAGGCGTTCTCCCCCGCGTAGAAGAACGCCGACTGGAACGTCGCCCCCCCTCCGGCCTCGAAGTGGGTGATCCCCGCCTCTCGCGCTGCTTCCACCGCGGGGAGGAAGTCCACGGATCGAACGCGGGCTCCGTACACAGACTGAAACCCGTCTCGGAATGCCGTGATCATCACGTCCACACGCTTCCTGCTCACCCTCACTCCCTCCTTCTCCGCGCCGCAACGGCCGCTGCGACAGCCGCCGCCACCGCACCCAGCCCCTCTCCGTCCTCCTGCGTCATCGAGGTTGGGGGGTGCGCGCGTTCCCATCTGGATACCGCAGCGGTCAGCGCCCGCAATGTGGCCACCAGCAATCCCAGAAAGGCGAACACAACACCGACGCCCAACAGCATCACGTGCATGCCCTCTACCAACACGTCACATCTCCTGAAACCACGGTGTGTTGCACTTGCTCGTCGTCCACCACCAAGAGACCGCCCCGCTCGTCGAGCCCGATCGCTTGTCCGGACAGACGCCCACGCGGGCCATCCACGCACACGCGCGTCCCCAGGAAGCAAGCGCGCTCCAAAACAAGGCTCTTGATCTGATCCGGCCCCGCAGCGTCGAGCCGACCCAGCAGCCCGGCGAACGCGTCGAGCACATCCCCTGCAAACGCGGCCCGGTCCACCGGAGCTCCCAGAACGTGAGAGACGACACACACCGGTCTGTCGATTCGGTCGGCTTCCTCACGGGACATGTTCAGGTTCACACCCAGCCCCACGGCCATCAGCACGAGCCGCCCATCCTGCCACGTCCCCTCCGCGAGGATCCCGGCCACCTTGCCCCCGTTCAGCAGAACGTCGTTGGGCCACTTGATCTGCGGAGACAGCCCCCGTCCCTCCAGGGCCCGGCAGACGGCGACGGCCATGCCCAGCGTCAGCCATCCGGGTCCCGAACGGGCGATCACATGCGGCGGATCCTTGAGCAGGATGGTCATATAGAGGTTTCCCGGGGGAGAATACCAAGAGCGCCCCGATCGTCCGCGTCCGGCCAACTGACGATCGGCCACGATCACGGCGCCGTGGGGGAGCGTGTGCGCACGCCGCAGTGCGTACGCGTTGGTGGAGTCTACTTGCGCCAGCTCTCGTATGGTGAAGCGCAGCTCCGGCGTCAAACGGGTAGATGGCGTCATCGGCTCAAACAGAGATTCTATCCGTCCGAGGCCGGATCTACCAACATGTTCGGGGTCAGATCTTGATTCATAACACCAAGAGACAAGAGCCGAGCCGTATGGCCATATCCTGCGATTGCACTGCAAGACCGGGAACGACCGACTCACCAGGAAGAGCGGTTGACGGGTTGACACGGCGCAACACTGGGGGGTACTATTTGCGCCATAATGCAAATAGTGCAGGGGACCGTGGATCGCGATCACGCAATGCTCAGCAGACAACTTGGGGCTCTCGGCCATCCGATTCGGCTTCGCTTGCTGTCGCTTCTCATGGCAGTCAACGAGCCCCTCTGTGTCTGCGAACTGTCGGATGGCCTGCGGATTCCCAACTACCAGACATCCCGCCACCTGAAGGTGTTAAGCGAGGCGGGGTGGGTCTCCAGCACGCGCGAAGGGCTCTGGATCTACTACGCGCTCGCCGACACGCCCATGATCATTGACCTCCCGTCTCTTCTCGCCCCGGCGGCGCCTGACCTTCAGAGGATGCGGAAGCGGCTGCAGCAAAGAGACGGAGGAGTCTGCGTCGTGGGTCCGGGGAAGACGGAGGCCTCATGAAGTCCTCCGCGGGGTTGTCGAAGTTTGAGCGATACCTCTCCGTCTGGGTCGGGCTGTGCATTCTGGCGGGGATCGGAATCGGCTGCCTGAATCCGGGGGTCGCCGCGGTTCTGGACCGCGCTCAGGTGGCCCACGTCTCGATTCCGGTCGCGATTCTGATCTGGTTCATGATCTACCCGATGATGGTTCAGATCGATTTCGCGCGGATCCGCCGCGCCGGTCGCCAGATCAAGCCCCTGGCGCTCACACTGACAATCAACTGGGCGATCGAACCGTTCACGATGGCCGCCCTGTGCGCGCTCTTCTTCTTCGTCGTCTTCCGGTCGTTGATCCCACCGGACCTGGCGAGGGAATACTACGCGGGCGCGATCCTGTTCGGTGCCGGCCCCTGCACGGCGATGGTGTTCGTCTGGAGTTACCTGACGCGGGGGGATGCCGCGTACACACTCATCCAGGTGGCGGTCAACGACCTCGTTCTGGCGGTGCTCTACGCTCCGATTGTCATGCTTCTCCTCGGTCTGTCGCGCATCTACGTGCCGTACGAGACCATCCTTCTCTCGGTCGTGCTGTATGTCGTGATTCCGCTTGCTTTGGGGTACCTGTCCAGGCGCCACCTGATCGCGCAGAGAGGGGAGCAATGGTTCCAGGAGCGCTTCCTCCCGAAACTCAGGCCCGTGACCATCGCCGCGCTCTTGCTGACCCTCGTCATCCTGTTCAGCTACCAGGGCGGGGACATCGTCCGCAAGCCGCTGCACATCCTGTACATCGCGATCCCATACACCATCCAGGCCTTCTTCATCTTCGCTCTGGGCTACGGAGCGGCGTGGATGTTGCGCCTGCCACACCGATTCGCGGCCCCCGCGGCGATGATCGGAGCCAGCAACTTCTTCGAGCTGGCAGTCGCCGCGGCAATCGCATTGTTCGGGCTGGGTTCGGGCGCCACGTTGGCCACGGTCGTCGGCGTTCTCGTCGAGGTACCGATCATGCTGACGCTCGTGTCGATTGCGAATCGTACGCGCAGGCTGTTCGTGAGATTCGAAGGGAAGGCCGCATGAAGAAGCGGGTCCTCTTCGTCTGCACGCACAATTCAGCGCGGTCCCAGATCGCCGAGGGACTGCTGCGAGCCCGGCATGGGGACCGTCATGACGTCGCAAGCGCGGGGACCGAGCCCACTTCGGTTCATCCGATGGCCATTCAGGTGATGGCAGAGATCGGGATCGACATCTCACGCCAGCAGTCGAAGCATCTGGATACCTACCTCGGGCAATCGTTCGACTGCGTCGTAACCGTTTGCGACCAGGCCAAAGCGAGTTGCCCGTTCTTCCCAGGTGGCTTCAAGTACGTTCATGTCGGATTCGCTGACCCATCCTCGGAGGAGGACCCGAAGAAACGACTTGCCACGTTCAGACGAACGCGCGACCGAATGGATGCCTGGATCGACGCGAACTTCGGCGGACTGCCCGAGGAGACCGGCACTCTCCCCGGCGACCAATGATCCTGAGAAGGCACGAGGCGCCGCTGCGCCGTCCTGGCGGAGTCCATGTTCGGGGTTCAAACCTTGTGTTCGCGGTCAGATCTTGATTCGTGACATCAAGAGAGAACAGCCTGGACCGTAGCCATATCCTGCGACTGCATTTCAAGACCCGAGGCCCGGGCCGTACGTCGCAGGACCCCCGAGCCGTGCAGGCCGCACTGGAACACATGCCGGGAAGGCGTTTTCTTGGTGACTCCCCGCGGTGGACTACTGCCTCGCCAGCCATCAAGGCACTGCCGAGGTAACTGCGCGCGGAACCGCTCTCTGGTTCGATGATTCTATCCCCCGGTCTGGCTCACTGGAACGATGAGAAAACGAGCCCATCCGGGCCAACCCGACTACCGTGCGAGCACCTGCGAGATCGAGTAGTCTCTATGCACCATGGCATTCGACGCGACTCTGCTCATTCTCACGGGGGGAGTATCCAGGCGCATGGGGTTCCCCAAGCACATACTCGAGATTGAAGGCAGGACGACCGTTGAGTATCTCGTCTCCGCTCTTGGACCGCTCTTCATCGAGACGTTGGTCGTCGGGAAGGCGATTCCCCGGAAGATCATAGGGGCGCAGTTCTTGAGAGACGTTCACCAGATCCGTAGCCCACTTGCAGGCATTCACAGCGGACTTCGGGCATCGCAGGCGGATCTGTGTTTCGTGGTGGGTTGCGACATGCCGTACGTTCGCCCGCGACTTGTCCAAACCGTCCTACAGCAAGCGGATGCTGTCGACATTGCCGTTCCGATGGCGGGTGGCCACTACGAGCCGCTCTGTGCCGCGTACCGCCGTACCGCGCTCAAGGCCATCGAAGAGGCGATTCGTGAGCGGCGACTCAAGATTACGGAGCTCTACGATCGTGTCCAAACGCACATCGTCAGAGAAGCCGAACTGAGGGCAATCGACCCAGAGCTTGTCTCGTTCACAAACCTGAATACGCCCAGAGACGTCTCACGTCTCGACGCACGTTTCCCAAGCGAACCTTGCCACGCCAACCGCGGCGGGTCCCCTTGGGGGGTTACTTCATACGGCGCA